>OFMJ01000196.1_pt1 | contig 71375 bp, 75 predicted proteins | sample 1541801 | NCBI WGS metagenome assembly OFMJ01 (sample SAMN04209234, study PRJEB22552) | human gut metagenome | biome: gut; material: feces | host: Homo sapiens | place: USA: Oklahoma
ATTGACGAACAGTTCCTGTCCTGGTAAATACAGTTGATCCAAATACAATTCCCAGGAACACCACCAACGCCAATACTGCTGTTGCCTGAATTATCTTCAACTTCTTTCTATGTACACACACTGCCATCACTGTACATACCAGTATCATTACGCCCACAAAAGCCAATATTTCGTATCTTGACCACTGCTTATTATATGTTGTCCATATTTGGTAAATGTCCATTCACAACTTCCTTTTTCATTTTCTAAATATTGTGTAAACTATTTACCGTTACCATGGAATAAACTTACACCGATCACAGATATTGTAATACCGAACAAATTGCTGAGCTTCATCCATATCTCTATCATTATGCACATATATTGTCCAATTAACATTAAAAAATTTAGGAATCAATTTTTGTGAATAATATGGTGCATCAATTCCAGAAAAAGAATGCCCCATAATGATTATTTCATCAATTCCGCATATGCCATCTACAAATGTTTCCAGTCTTCCCATATTACCTGCAATATCTTTATGCATATGGTTCATACATCCAACCAAAGAACTTACACCTGGCTCAACCGAAACACTATAAAATTCATCTTGTTGTCTAAATTGTTTTTCGAGATCATTTTGTGCTATTATCGGATTGTTTTCAGGTGTCCCAAATTGAATGCTATCCAGGAAATCTACTGATCCATGAATATGTAAAATATGACCATTCGGAATACCATATAAATTTTCAAGTGTCTTCGTATAATTAAATGTCACAAAATAACTATCGGAACAAAAAACATGACGTTTGAAATTATTATCTATAAACTCCTGATCTTCATTCCAAATCCATTCATAAAAACAATCTCTCGTAAATTTCTTGATAAATCCATAGCGATTATTTACTTCAATACCAATATCATCCCACCCTGGTGTTCTTTCACTGCTCAAATCGGGATAGTAATTATCTGTTATTTCAGAAAAAGCGGAATCGTAATCTAGCCAAAGCGCATTTTCCAAATCACTCCATCTGCTATTCATATCCACTTCTGCACCCCTAGTATGTTCCATCGTATCAAATTTATTCACAAGATCAGGATACTTTTCCAACAAATGATTCCTATAATCCCAGTATGACGTTTTTCTCCCATGATTAAGGTCAAATCCGTTTCCAACTATATAAAGCTTCATCTCATAATACCTCTCTTTCGTGTCGTTTTTAATTCCATTCTTGCAGCTATCTTCTCTGGCACATCAATCAATCCAAACCGATAAAATATAGGATATATATATGAAATCCCCCGTATGTCCCCTATGTCTTTTGGCTTTTCAACAATCTTATCATCTAACTCTCGAACCTTTTCATATGCCAATAATACAGAACTCCATGTCAGACTTTTACTCTTATCTCGTCGATCCACCCATAATTCCCTGTTAAGTATTCCTTTTCTTCCCACCGGAATTTTATATAAAAACGGCAGTCCAGAAAAAGTATGAAATGGATAATCTTGAAACGCAGTTATCGCAGACCATAAAGTATCTTCATCTGGCTTGTTATTCAATAACTCAACAGAAACTTTACGTTTTCGATATACCTGTATTCTCGCAGCATTCATGCTCACAATATCTGACTTGTATATGATCTTTGAATATGGCAAATAACCATTTACTGACGATTTTTTCAATCCTGTAATCTCCATTATCTGCTGTACTGTTTTTCCCTGCCTATATAATTCATTAACTTCATCTGATACTTCATTCCAATATACCCCTGCAGTAATTAGCATCTTCCGTATTTTCAATGGCGATAAACTAAATTCATTCGCTGTAATCTTTAGCTCTCCAGTTTCTTCATATGATTCTACTACGGCTTTTATCAATTCTTTCTGTATTTTATCTGCATTGTAATCTGGAAACTTTTTAGGTCTGGGCATTATTGCTACCTGCCTTTCCCTGCAAATCATATGTCTGATAAACGTTTTTCATATATAATTGTAAGCGTTTCGTATTCATCTTACGCTGTAGTTCTGATTCATCCATACAATCCCTATTTTCTGCAAATAAAACATAGCATATGTCACTTACAAAATCTGAATGTTTCTGCTTCTGATCAGCCAAGCTACTTCTATATTCAATCCCATATAAATTTCCCACTCTCTGCAAATATTTTGTAAAAACCTGAATAGGTTTATAAAAATCATCCGCTTCATTCCGATTGTCAACAGGAAGTGTTATCTGTTCAATGAATTGTTTTAAGAACAAATAACTTTCTCTTTTCTCAATATCACTTTGATCCAAGCTAAATGTACTTGGTCTTTTCCAGCTTTGAACTGTAGACAAATCAAGTACCCTAATTCTTTTATTCGTATGAAATTCTCCTATTGTAAAGGGATAATTTTCCTTCGTTCCGACCTCTTTTACTGCAATTTTCGGATTAGATGCACCATAAAACATCATATCACCTTTTTCATTGAATCTACCATTTTCTGCAAATTTCGCCGGAGCTGTACCGACCAATGTTGCTGGGATTGTTGTATAACCCTTCGGTACAAACCCAAACTCATGAAAATTAACGCAGCGATATACTGTTTCCCCTGTGTTTATCGTTGTATACGCATATAATTTCTTTGCATGAGCTAAGACTACCCGTAAAACGGCATGAATCTCTTTCAGATCATCTGGTGCATCTTTGTTATCACACAAAGATACTATCTGCTCAACAGACATTTCCTTACGTCCATTTACCAAAGAAGTGAATTTCGCCCAAGCCTTCAAATCCTTATCCGCCGTACGATCTTCAAATTCAAAAATTGTTGTTCGGTTTTCAGGTTCTAATATGTCAAATAATTCTTTCAATAATTCTGGTTCTTCAACTTGCATTTCGTCAGCCAGTATATCATATACGAAGCTGTATGGATCTATAAATGAACCAAGGTATTCTTCAGTTTCCTTGTCATAGGGAATATTACCATCTGTACTCATATAATAATAATCTATCGCAGGAATGATTTCTGACATAAGTGATTCTAATGGATACGTTTTTCTATGGCGAATTGGTTTCCCATTTTCATCTTTACAAAAACTACAGGTTCCAACCTGACCTTTAGCACGTATCACTTTCTGAAGATACTGATCCTTGACGCAACCACTGCAAACATACTTATTCGACTCTCCATAACCTCGTGCTGCAATAGACATCATTTTCTCTTTTGCGACTCCCATATTACCTCCGTTTTCATTTCAATCCAATTCATTTTATTTTCATGCCACCTGCTTTTCTGTCTTATCTTTTCATTGCAAAATAAAATAGATAAAATAGAAAACAGGGGGCATTCTTTGCTAAAAAATTTACTATTCTACAGTAACGCTTTTTGCCAGATTTCTAGGCTTGTCCACATCTAAACCTTTAGCCACGCTGACATAATATCCCATTAACTGCAACGGAACAACTGCCAGACTTCCCACGAAGTGTTCATCTATCTTCGGAACATAAACTGCAAAATTTACCTGATCTTCAATCTCATACTTTCCATATGTTGTCAATCCCATCAAATACGCACCACGACTTTTACACTCAAGCATATTACTGATGGTTTTCTCGTAAAGATCACTCTGTGTCAATACACCAATTACTAATGTTCCTGGCTCAATCAGACTGATCGTACCATGCTTTAATTCACCGGCTGCGTATGCTTCAGAATGAATATAAGAAATTTCTTTCAGCTTTAAACTGCCTTCCAGAGAAATTGCATAATCAATTCCTCTGCCTACAAAGAACACATCATGAGCATTCGCATATTTCGCAGCAAACCATTGAAGTCTTTCTTTATCCTGCAAGATTTTCTGAATCTTATCCGGAATTGTCAATAACTCTGTAATGTAATTGCCATACTGCTCTTCTGTAATGGTATTTCTAACTCTGGCAAATTGAACAGCAAGACAATACATTGCTACAAGTTGGGCACTGTAAGCCTTTGTCGTTGCCACTGATATTTCCGGGCCAGCAAGAGTATAAAATACTTTATCTGCCTCACGAGCAATACTGCTGCCAACCACATTTACGATTGCCAGAGTCGTTATACCTTTTTCCTTTGCCAAACGCAAAGCTGCTAAAGTATCTGCTGTTTCCCCTGACTGGCTGATAACAATAACCAACGAATTTTTATTTGTTGGCATTTTTCTGTATCGAAATTCAGATGCAAGCTCCACTCTTACCGGCACATCAACCAAGTCCTCGATCACATACTGCGCTGCCATTCCAACATGCCAGGCTGAACCACATGCAACAATATATATCTGTTCAAACTGCTGGATTTCTTCTTCTGTAATCTCAACAGATGATAAATCAATACAATTATTTTTTATAACAGAACTCAAAGTATCCTGAACTGCTTTCGGCTGTTCATGGATCTCTTTCATCATAAAGTGTTCAAATCCTGCTTTTTCGGCTGCCTCAGCATCCCACTTAATTTCTGTTGTCTGCTTTTCAATCTCATCCCCATCAAGGTTAAAGAAATGAGCTTCTCCAGGTGTCAATCTAGCAAATTCCAGATTACCAATATAATAAACATTTCTAGTATATTTCAGAATAGCCGGAACATCAGAAGCTACATAGGTTTCGCCGTCTGTCACTCCAATAATCATTGGACTGTCTTTTCTTGCTACCCAAATTTCTCCCGGATAATCTTTGAACATAAGTTCCAGAGCATAGGAACCACGCACACGAACCATCGTTTTGGCAATCGCATCAATCGGTCCGAGATTATACTTCTTATAATAATAGTCCACTAATTTAATTACTACCTCTGTATCAGTCTGACTGTAAAAAGTATAACCATGCTTTAATAATTTTTCTTTAAGTTCCGTATAATTTTCGATAATGCCATTATGTACTCCAACAACTTCTGATTCTACTTCTCCAGAACCTGATCTTGTACAATTTCCAGATACATGCGGATGTGCATTAATCTGGCTTGGCTCGCCATGTGTTGCCCAACGTGTATGTCCGATTCCACATGTTCCTATTAGTGCTTTTCCTTCATCTGTTTTTTCAATCAGATTACTTAATCTTCCCTTTGCTTTAACCACCTGTGCCAGATGCTCCCCATCTCGCACAGCGATTCCAGCCGAATCGTACCCTCGGTACTCTAATTTAGACAGACCATTTAATAAAATAGGTGCTGCCTGCTGTATTCCAGTAAAACCAACTATTCCACACATTTTATTTTTATCTCCCCGTAAATGCTATTGTTTATCTACATTTTCAAAAATATAATCTATTAATTTTCCATATTGTTCACTTCTATTTTCTTCTGGCAACATTTCGATAATTTGCAAAGCAATTAAATATTTTTCGGTTGCCTCCAATCGTTTGTGGTACTTTCCAAGTTGTTTAGATGTTTCCTTATACATCCAAAAGTAAAGACCAGACACAATCTCTACTATTGCTCCAGATAGACCAGCCATAAATGATGCAGAATTATTTCCGCCCAATAAAAATGTAATGACTGCCAAAACAAAAAGCATAAATCCTGCAAAGCATGAGAACATAGCTGCTGAAAAAGATTTTCTAATTTGCTGTTTACAGATAACATAAAACTCTTTCAACTCTTTTAAATTTTCAAACATTAAAGTTCTAATATCCTGATTCTCTTCCTTGCTTTTTTCAGTTAGAATATCCAGATCCTTGATAGCTTCTGAAACCTCTTTTGCTTCCTTTTCAGCAACCAACTCATCTGTTTTTACTTTCATTTTGTACAGAGCATGTATTGATTTTATTATCCAAATAATCCCCAAACACCATGTTATCGGAGATGAAACCGGTGATTCACAATACTGCACTATCAACTTATGTATAAATTGCAATGCATTACCAAACATCTTTTAATCTCTGCCATACAAATCTCTTGTATATACTTTGTCTTTCACATCATCCAAACAACTATCATATCTATTTGCGATAATTGCCTGGCTCTGTTCTTTAAATTTATCCAGATCATTCACAACCTTGCTTCCAAAGAAAGTGCTTCCATCTTCCAATGTTGGCTCATAAATAATAACCGATGCACCTTTAGCCTTAATTCTTTTCATAACTCCCTGTATAGAAGATTGGCGAAAATTATCTGAATTTGACTTCATAGTAAGACGATATACTCCAATTACAACCTCTTTTTCCATAGAAGCATCATATGTATTCTCATCTCCATAGGCATAATATCCAGCTTTCTGTAATACACGATCTGCTATGAAATCTTTCCTTGTTCTATTAGACTCAACGATTGCAGACATCATATTCTGAGGAACATCTGCATAATTTGCCAAAAGCTGTTTTGTGTCTTTCGGTAAGCAATATCCACCATAACCAAATGACGGATTATTATAATGTGATCCAATTCTTGGATCAAGACACACACCGTTAATGATCTGCTGTGTATTCAACCCTTTCATTTCGGCATATGTGTCAAGCTCATTAAAATATGATACTCTGAGAGCCAAATATGTATTAGCAAATAACTTCACTGCTTCCGCTTCTGTAAATCCCATAATCAAAGTATCAATATTCTCTTTAATAGCACCTTCCTGCAGTAATCCAGCGAATGCATTCGCAGCCTTTACAAGCCTAGCATTTTCAATATCTGTTCCTACAATAATTCTTGATGGATACAGATTGTCATACAGTGCCTTTGACTCACGTAAAAATTCCGGACTAAAGATAATATTGTCGCAGTGGAATTTTTCTCTGATACTTGCAGTATAGCCTACCGGAATGGTTGATTTAATGACCATAATTGCATCTGGATTATATTCAATAACCAGCTTTATTACTGCTTCTACCGCTGATGTATCAAAAAAATTCTTTTTACTGTCATAATTGGTCGGGGCTGCAATTACAACAAAATCTGCATCCTTATATGCTGCTTCTGCATCTAATGTAGCTGTCAGATTCAGATCTTTTTCCTTTAAGTATTTCTCAATAAACTCATCCTGAATCGGACTGATTCTTTTATTAATCTTCTCAACTTTCTCTGGAATAATATCTACCGCCATTACCTCATGATTTTGAGATAAAAGAGTGGCAATAGATAATCCCACATATCCTGTTCCTGCTACTGCTATTTTCATTTTGTATTACCTTCCTATTCTTTATTAATTGACAATCAGCGTTATTTAGTATTCTTTTTCTTTAGTACCTCGTTAATTAAACTCACTAAAATATCATTTTTCAAGACAATTAGTACTCCACAATAAGCCAAAACTGAAATTATCATTGCACTTATTAGCTGGATAATTGTGCCTTTAATTATAAACTTACACAAGATACACACTATTATTACTGTAATTCCAGCCAACATAACAGAGATTATATGCCTAAAATCCCATTCTATTTTAAAATATTGTTTCATAGTATAGAATGACATAAACAATACAATCACTTCTGAAATTAAAGTTGTCACTGCTGCACCTATCGTTCCAATTTGAGGTATAAAAAATAAATTAAGAACAATATTCACACAAGCCGACAATGTAGTGATAAAAAGAAATTCTTTTTCTCTTCTGTTTGGCACCATTAATCCATTGCAAAAGAAACCTGAAAACACTGCACAAAATAATGCTAAAGAAAGCACTTTTAATGTATTAGCTCCCGAAATATATTGTCTTCCTCCGATTATTTGCAAAATATTTTCACTAAAGAAAAGCAACCCTATTACTAACGGAACAACAAATAGAAATAAGTATCTGATCAGCTTATTAGAAAATTCCCTATATTTTTCTGTTTGATTTTCACCTAAATAATAAGATATTCTAGGTATTGCTACTGTTGTTAGTGCATTTATTATTCCTTTAACCAACATGTAAATCTTAGATGTTATTGTATAAACTCCTACCTCCTTATCAGAATAAAAAAAACCAAGCATTGTTATATCTGATTGAATATAAATTGTTACAGCTAACTGTCCACCAAATAATATTAAGATTGGTAGTAAATGTCGTTTCAAATTCATATGTATTGTCAACTTAAAAGAACAAAACCGACGAGTGTATACTAAGTTAATAAGATATCCTAGTGAATTCGTTAGCATATATATACATGTATATATCAAATAATCTTCTTGCTTTTTTACAAGTAAATATATTGCAAAAACACCCAGAATTTGAATTATTATATATCGAATAGTTATATACAAGTAATCCTCAAATATAATATTAATATAGTCTCTGCCTAAAACAGTGCATGGAATCATAATACTCAGAATCAAAATCAATTCTTTATAAGAATATATTTTTTGATTTGTAAATATAAAAAATAGCAAAACTATATAAGAAATTATCAATGACATTATATTGATTGAGAATACTTCTGATACAAATTTATCTATTCTATGTTTATCATTCCTAATTCTTGATCCTTCGCGTACCGCATAAGTTTCTATTCCTAACAATGCCGTCAACATAAAATAACTGATTATCGAATTGGAAAAACTAAATTTCCCATAATTATCCGGTCCTAAAACTCGCGATATATACGGAAATATAAGCAATGGTAATATAATATTACAACATTTTTTTATTACATTTAAAATGCCGTTTAGCTTAATTGATTTTTTCATATATCTTTCCTTTCACCTGTATGAATATTCTTGATGTAAGAAACCATGATTCCGGTAATATGGAAACCGGTATTCCGGAGTGGGAACCACCTTTGATTGGCTTGTATACAATTGATAAGAAATTGAGCAAATGTCAAGCCAGAGCCGCTTTGCGGGGCGTAAGTCGGCTTTACATTTGTGAAATTTTTTGTATTCTACATAATTGCCAATCGGTTTCCTAATAACCGGACAGTATAGACCTGCAGACCGGAATATTCACCTGTATAAGGTAGTGTCAACATTATACATCCAAAATCAGTTCCCCAGTAAATTCAAGGGCTATAAATCTTTATCTACTCTTTCTTTGGCTTGGACACCACCCTCAATTTTACGTCGGTAGCCCGACCCTGGCTAGGCTACCGATGTAAAGTTTAGCCTTGACAGGATTTCCGTAAGTAAAATATACTCAGTTAACCCCAAGGAAAGAGATTCGATTTTTTTCATAATTTGTATTACACCACCCTATATAACATTGAAATGTACATTTATTAATTATCAACGAAATTTTAACTTAGTCTGCTTATAAGCATAAATTCAATTTTCCATATTTGCAATCATTTAAAAAGAAAATATAACACTTCATTATTTTGAAAAATCGGCATTGTGAGTGTTTCAAAATAACCACTTCCTTTTCCAAATAGTTTTATTGCTACCAATATCATTATCAACAGAAGTCCAATTGTAACAATCAACTTATCACTTTTTTTCAATAAATTAATTTGCTGTGTTATAAAAATGTATATAACTAAAATACTTCCTCTAAATAACCGGGTATATTGAAAATCTATCATTAAAAATGGAATAAATAAAGTTGAATACATACATATCTTATACAAAAAAGAACTATTAGTTTTATCCACATTATTTGTTTTCTGCAAAAAAACACATAATATTATTAATATTCCATAAAAACACGCATACATAAGAAGCTGACTATTACTATATCCCCCTGTATAATCAACAGTTTTATCACGTAAGCTGAATATTTTTTTCACCAACGATGATTGTAAAATATATTTGCACCCAAACATATTAATAATCGTTAGCATTATTGCTATCTTTGCAGCTTTTTTTTGGTCAATTAAGTATACTAATAAATACGCCAAAAATGCAATTGCCATAATCTGTTGCGACGCTGCAATTACTATTAAGAAAATATATTTAATTAAATTTTTCTTGCTGTAACTTTCTAAATATCGTACTGAAAATGTAAAAATAGCTATTGCCATAAAATGTCTTATTTGAGCAACATCTAAAAGGAAAGGATAGCACATATATAACACCAATACTAATGAAGGCTTTTCTGTATATTTTATTATTGAACTACTAATTAATAAAAGTGCAATCAACGTATAAATTTTCAAAAATAATGAATAACTAAGCCCTATCTTCGCTGCAAATTCCACTATATACCAAAATCCAGTCTCCACTGCATGATAACTTATTCCTTGGGTTGCACGTAAAAATAAATTTTCGTAATATTCGTAATCTGGATTTTTTAAATTAAATCCTATAAGTATCCACAATATTATAAATAAAAAAGCAAAAGATAATGTCAATATTCTTCCGTCTTTTCTACGCTTCACAATAATTTTAAGCACTTTTTTTCTCCTTCATATAATGTCAATCCAGGAAAATATATTCTGATCTTTATATCTACTAAGTTTGTTGACCAAATAGGCAATGAACATATCATTATTGATTCAGAAACTCCCCTTCATTGTGAGTTCAACTTGCATCATTCTCTTATTCTTGAATTATTTTTTCTAATAGTTCGGATTAATTAATATATTTTTTTCTTTCCTCCAATTGGGCCTCTATCGACTTAATATTATTCTTAAATCTAAATATAACTTTTTTCTTCTTATTATCCATTCTCTCAGAAGTAGAAACCCCTTCCATGTGTAAAATTGTTACATCAGAACAATATCCTGTTTTATATCCTTTATATACTAAGTAATCATATAATATAGCTTCTTCATTATACATATATGTAATAGGCAAAAATACATTTTGTTCTTTTTTAATATATTCTGATCCATATATAATGCATGAACCATGTAATATACAATCAAACACAGTGGGTTGTTTTGTTCTAATTGGTATTTTATGTGTTTTTTTATAATTTTCATATAATTTCCAGAACAATCTTGTTCTCAACAAAAGAACCTTTATTTTATCCTCTCTTACACGACACTGTAAATATTTACTAGTATAAGGTTTTAATTGCAATGGATTTTGATGATTTCCTTTTAATGTAACCATATCAGGTCCACATACATCTACTCCATTTTTTTCCATAAATTGCTCAATTATTACGTCAAAGTCATTATTTTCGATCATAATATCATTATTCATAACAACAACATAACTTAATGAATATTTTCTTTTTATATACTGATATCCTAAATTATTACCTTTTGCAAATCCTTGATTTTCCTCATTAATAATTACTGTGATGTTAGTACATTTTGAATACATTTTTTCAAGTTGTTTTCCGCTTCCATTTGGCGAACAATTATCCACTATTACAATTGGATTAGTTTTGCTAAACATTAGAAGTTTATCCACACATTTTTTTGTTATTTCAATACTCTGATAATGTAATATTACATATCCAAACATTATTTACTCCTTTACAATCCATTAAATCCATATGATTCATGCGTTATAAGTCTGTGTATTATATATTTTATGTATCTAATGATATATTTAAATTTGACATTATTTTCTAAAATTATTTTAAGTCCTTCTTTATATTTTTTCTTATAGAATGCAACTCTACATCTTTCTAATGAAATAACAGCAATCACACGATTTCTATCCGATTTATTCAACGCATTTATTTTATCTTGAAAAACCTCTAAATAATATTTTGCATATTTATCTATTTGCTCGAAAGACCTACTAACTCGATTTCCCTCTTGATAAATAGTAAGCAAGACTTCATCTACATATGCCAACTTATAATTTTCAAGAACCCTAACTAAAAATTCGATATCTTGATTTCTTTGGAATGATTCATCATATCCACCAATTTCGTCAACAACTTTTTTCCTTAAAAATAAATTTGATCCAGACCCCATAAACATAGTCCGCATTAAAGCATCAACATAACAATCACCGCTTCTATTTTCAGTTGAAATCTGATTACTTCCGTATTCCTTTATTAATTTATAGGCCGTATAACAAGCCCCCCATGACTCATCCAGTTTTTCCAAGCATTCAACTTGTTTTTGAATCTTTGATTCATCAATTTCATCATCATCATCAAGAAATGTTATATATTTGCCTGATGAATGTTTCCATCCAGTATTTCTTGCTGCAGAACCGTTTTTATTAAAATTGTGTTTTAGATATGTAACATTTTTTCCATTTACATATTCATTCATAATTTTTTCAGTTTCAATTCTTGCTTCAGTTTCTGGATTATTATCATCGACAACAAATATTTCTATATTTTTATATGTTTGATTTAAGACAGATTCCAAACATCGCCTTAAATAAGTAGGTCTATTATATGTTGGTATAATAACAGAAACTAATGGGTACATAAATCCTCCTATTTATCGAGATATTAAAAACGAACTATCTCTTTCTTTACAATTTTCCATTTCCTTACGAGTTATAACATTATCCTTTATCTTTTCTGAAAATTTATCCCATGTATTTATAATATGGGCAGGATTTCCACCAATTATAATGTTGGAATTCCTAAAAGATTTTGTTACAACAGATCCTGCTGCAACGATTATATTATCAGCTAAAGTAACACCATAAAGAATTGTAGCATTTTCACCTATAAAACAATTATTTCCTATAACTATTTTTCCAAAAACATCCGATTTCTCAGGATATAAAAGTTTTATACTATTATCATGTGTAACAAATGTAACGTTAGTAGAAACTGTTACATTATTACCTATATTAATTAAGTATGGCTCTCTAGTCATCGGTGAAGAACAAAGCAAACAATCTTTTCCTATTTTCACCCCCCCCACGCAACGATAATAATCGTACAGTATCTCATGATTATGAAAAATTTTTTCTTTTACTTTTGCCACCAAATAACCTATCTTTACCATTATTAAGCCCTTCCATACTCTTACTCATTTTTTAAATAACTTATAGTTTCCTCAACTACCTTTTTTTTATCAAAAATATTTGCCATGTGTTCCCGTCCTGCAATTCCCATAGCTCTTTTTTCTTCGTAAGAAAGTTCCATAAACTTTTTCATTGTTTCATATAAATCATCTGCATTCTTTACTTTCACAAGAAATCCTGTTTTTCCTTCAATAACTGCCTCAAGGCACCCATGTATATTAGAAGTTATTATCGGTCTTCCACTAGCAGCACATTCTAAATTTGTATTTGCCATCCCCTCATGCCATGATGGTAGTACAAAACAATGATCTTCCGCAATAAATGGTCTAATATCACTCTGATATCCTTGGTAATTCAGCCATCCATCCTCTTCATATTTTTGGATTTTCTCAGAATAATTTTCCTCAAATCCTCCTAACACATCCAAAGAACATTTATATCCTTCATTATTTAATCGTTCCATTGCAGAAAACAATTCATCTATTCCTTTTTCACGCATAATTCTTCCTATAAACAAAAATTTTGTCAAATTTGTTTCTTCTGGATATTCTATATAATAAAAGTGTTCAAGATCCACACCAGCTCCTGCCAACACATATGTCTGATCCTTCGGAATAATCTTCGCTTTAACAATAACATCTCTATTCTCAACATTTTCAAAAAATACAACCTTTGCATTTTTTAAAGCCAACTTATACATTCCACTAACCAAATGACATAACAGTCCCTTATTTTGAAAGGCTGTTCCAAGTCCCGTAATATTAGCAACATATGGAATTTTCAATAATCGACATACTAAACCACCATAAATATTAGGTTTTATTGTATATGTAATCACCAATTCAGGCTTTATTTTTTTAACTGTCCTATAATATTCTAGAAAAAGCTGTATATCCCGAAATGGATTCATTCCTCGGCGCTCTATGGGAATCCTTATTAAATTGCAACGCATTTTCTTTAGTCCATCTTCAGCATCCTTTTCTTTCTTATCATTTGTTTGTGGTACAATCGCAGTTACAACATTTCCTTCTTTCACCAATTTCCGTATTAGCATTCCTCGAAAAATTTCTAGCCCCGTGGCACAATTACATATAATTAATATCTTCATCCTCACACTTACTTTCTTCTTTTTTCACATCTGTACACCATTTCTTTAACATCTAACTATCTTTTCTTATATAAAGCTCATTGTACTTCATCATATAAATACCTGATTCATACTCTCCAATATGTACCTTGTTGACTTTTCCTTCAAGATTAGTTGTAATAAGTTTCATGTGATCACAACCACTTTCGTAAGCATGAGGATAGCCACCACCAAAGCGTGGATTTACTTCCGATATATAATACTCTCCATCAATATCAAATATATCAATATCAATCTGTCCTCTATATCCAGCTTCGGAAACAAATTTTCTTATTAACTCAAATAATTTCTCGTTTTTGAACGAAACCGCTTTATCAGTTTCTCCAGCTCTCATTTTTATTTTCTTTTTCGTAAAAATAGAAACAACTTCTCCTGAAATCATGTCAATATAAACATCGGCTCCTATTTCCTGTCCAGCAAGATATTCTTGAATCATCAATCCGTCATCATGCGCAAATAACAGATCTACTGTTTCTTTATCATATACCTTAGATATAGCAATACTCGCACTTCCTCTTGCTGGTTTTACAAATACTGGATATGTTATTTCTCCATTTTCAACATCCTTATAAAATTTCATTTTGTCCATATAAGATTTTGCACATTTATATTGATGTTCTTTAAGCCATAAATACATTTGATATTTATCCAATGACATCTCACATAAATCATAAGCAGAACCTATTACTTTTGTTCCAATAGCTTCAAACAATTTTTCATTTTTAGCGAGCAAAGACAGTTCTGGATCTATCAGTGATAAAACTCCGTCAATTTTTTCTTTCTTACAAATACCAATAATTGTATCCACATAATCAGGGGATGTCATTTTAGGCACAATATAATACTTGTCCGCTTCATAAATCGCAGGTGCCAAGTTACTCATATCAGTAGCAATAACTTTTCCTGTTCCATTCAGTGTATTTACAAAATACTCTACTATTTTATTTCGAGTACCTGCACTTAAAATTAATATATTCATAATATGTTACTCCTTAATTCTCTGATTCATTTATACAGACATGTTTACTTGATTTGGTCTAATTCATCATTTTTTCCCCATAATAATTCCATTGGATTCTCAATACATTCTTTTCTCATATCCATACACGCTTTTTCCCATGTCCATACTGGTTCCCAACCAAGGACATTCTTACTTTTTTCATGAGCCAATAAAATTTGTGGTGTGTCTGGCATATCTGGTCTATAATGTTTCTCAGTTCTTCCATCTGCAAAAGCATTCATAATTCCATCCACCATAGAATCTAAAGAATATGGCTCATATCCTGGAAGATTAAAAATTCCACACGCATCATTATTTGCTGCTATTACAACCGCCCTTGCAAAATCTTTAATATAAAGTAATTCCTTTTTTCTTGTCACATCTCCATATACTTCAAGATTTTCACCCTGAATACATTTTCTAACCATAGAACGCCATGGAAGCATTCTTTCTTTTCCTTCAAGAAAATACGTTGCAACCGGATGCCAGCCATAAACCATAAAGTGTCTAAATACACATGGTTTTACTTCACCGCAAATTTGCAGATGTTCTAATATGTCAGTTGCAGCCCTTTTGCAAATCGCATATACCGCATGATCATTACCATTCTTCGGGAAAGATCTAACTACATCATCATCAATCGGTGTTGTCGTTCCCCAGTATTCAGCAGTATCACTTGGCGTAGTATTAAATATTATACGTTGGCACTCAACAATTTTCATCCATTCAGTAATATTTACAGTACCAACAATAATACTCTGAACATATGGCATCATATCTCTATTAGCGTGAGCTGGCATAGTTCCAGCCATATTTACAACTACATCTATTTTTTCTTTTGGTAATCTATCAAACGTGGATTTATCGGAAACATCAACTCCACCAATGAAAGTAATACCTTTTGTTTCAAAAAATCCATTATCACTATTTCTTCTGCCAACAGCATAAACATTGTATCCATCTTCTTTCAAGGCAATGGCACTATAACATCCTAATTGACCTGTCGCACCAAATACTACTGCATTTTTCATTTTATAATCCGCCTTTCTTTAAACAATTTTTATTCTAATTCTGAACGTTGAACATACTCATTTGGAGTCCACGCGCTTCTTATCTTTTTTACATTTCCATTTAATTCTACATATACATCCGGAAAATATTTAATAAACAATGGTGTCAAGCACATTGTATATGCACCTACCTTGTCATAAATTATTTGGTCTCCACACTGAAGGGTTGGTCCATTTTTTTCCTCAAATAATCGATCATGTTCCATACAGGTATATCCGCAAATAACCTGCTTAGGATGTGTATCTCTCTGACTTTTAATATCGAAAGAATGAAAATACGAGTTCTTTGTCATCAATGGATCAATACTTGTTCTGGTGCCATCTGTAACAACAAATCTATTAAATTCTGTATCTTTTACATCAATAACACTCGTTACATACGATATTGGCGCACCTATCACTGCCATGCCAGGCTCAACTATCAATTTCGTTTTTGTCTTGTCAAAACAAGTAGATAAAATATTCTCCATTAAAGCAATATACTCATCAAATTGAGGTTTCGTAGGCAATCCTCCAAAAAATCCACCGCCAACATCTACATAATCTAAATCAAGTTCAAACTCTTTCTGTACTTTACAAGCAATTTCTGCGATTGCCCGATAAATATCAAGCCCTCTGGATTTAGAACTTGTATGTAAATGAATACCTGCTATTTTTACTTTTTTTTCTTGAAGTTTTTTTATTATCTTCGAAAGTTCTCCATTTTCATAACAAAATCCAAATCGTCCTCCATCTTCTGGACATTGTGATTGTCCTGGACACATTTTTTCTATATCAAAGTTAATTCGAATTCCAATTCGTCTGTTTTCGATTTCAATATCTTCAAGCCATTCCACTTCTCTTTGAGAATCTATATTGACAATACAGCCATTTTGAAGTGCTTCCATAAAGCTATCTTTTGTTTTAACCGGTCCGTTATAAATAATATGATTTTTTCCTACACCTATTAATTTTGCCAAATTGTATTCATCTTCTGACACAGTTTCTGCATAACACCCCAACAAATCAAAATGTTTAATCACCCACGGAAGCGCATTCGTCTTATATGAATACCCAATGATATAGTTATTCCAGTGCTTTTCTAACGCATCTTTTAGCTTCTTAAAATTCTCATCCAATTCTTGCTCATGAATCATATAATATGGCGTCTTAAATTTCACCGGCTTTCCCCTTCCTTTCTTCTTCCCACTGCATTTTTCTAAAATCATCAAAGTTCGTCATGTCTTCGACACTAATGCCTTCTCTTTTTAGTACAATCAGTATTGTGTCAATTAGTATTTTCACATCCATGCCAAAAGATATATGTTCCGCATAATATATATCCATTTTCATTCTCTCGCCCCAATCGACATTATTTCTACCATGTACTTGAGCATACCCAGACAGTCCTGGTCTTACGTTATGTCTCTTTCTTTCTTCCTCTGTATAATAATCAAGGTATCTTGCCATCAATGGTCTTGGACCGATTATGCTCATATCGCCCTTTACTATATTTGCCAGTTCAGGTAATTCATCAAGTGAAGTTGCTCTTAAAAAACGACCATACTTGTTCAATCTAACCTCATCGGGTAACAATTTACCCTCTTTATTTTTTCGATTATCCATTGTGCGAAACTTTATTAATTTGAATATTTTTTCATCTTTCCCTGGTCGTTCTTGTGTAAAGAAAGGATTTCCTCTCATAAATACTGTCCCCAACACAATCAATACCAACAACAACGGTGAAAGTACAATTAAAGCAATCAAGCTCAATGAAAAATCTATTACTCTTTTTAGATATTTTGCATACATATCAATTCTCCATATCTGATTTAACACTTATTCAAAGCACGCTTTTATTACTTCGATAATTCTATCCTGCTGCTCAGCAGTCATTTTATTATCACTTGGCAGGCATAATCCTCTTGCAAAAATATCCATTCCCACATCAGCTACACCACCAGCAATATACGCATTTGATCTTGCACGTCCATTACCGTCTCTGACAATAAATGGATTTAAACGATAAATCGGCTGCATATGCATTGGTTTCCAAATCGGTCTGCCCTCTGCATGAATGGATGCAATTGCTTCCAGAATTTCAGTCGGACAGGTTTTTCCGGCCTCTTTAACATAGCAGACATCCTGTTCACCACGAACCTGTTTACACATTGCGTCTTCATCAATAATCAAGCAGGAAAGCCAGTAATTTGGTTCAGAATTTTCCAGATCCATTGGATTCATGGATACTGGCAAATCTTTTAATCCTTCTTTATATCTCTCATAAATTGCTTTTTTCTGTGCAATATGTTCATCCAGATACGGGAACTGTCCACGAACTACACCAGCTACTACATTACTCATGCGGTAGTTATAACCCAGTTCTTCATGCTGATACCATGCTGCATTTTCTCTCGCCTGAGTAGACCATTTACGAACTTTATTTGCAGCTTCTTCATCATTTGTCAGGAAACAGCCACCTGAGCTTCCTGTAATAATCTTGTTTCCATTGAAAGAAATTGTATTATATTTTCCGAATGTTCCTGTCTGAATCCCTTTGTATGTAGCTCCCATAGATTCTGCTGCATCTTCTACCAGAATCGCACCATGCTTTTTAATAATCGCATTCAGTTCCTCAATTTTTCCCGGTGTTCCATAAAGGTGTGCTGTGACTACTATCTTTGTATCCGGATAAATCTCAAAAGCCTTTTTCAATGCTACCGGATCCATATTCCAAGTATCATATTCTGTATCAATAAATACTGGTTCTCCACCCTCGTATACAATTGGATTTACCGTAGCGTCGAATGTCATATCAGAACAAAATACTTTTTTTCCTTCTAATGCGCCATGACCTACCTTTGGCATTCCATATGCTTCAATTCCTGCCAACTTCATAGATAAGTGCAAAGAAGCTGTTCCGGCAGATAATGCAACTGCATGTTTGCATCCAATATATTCGCAGGCAAGTCTTTCCACTTCATTGATATTTTTTCCAACTGTTGACATCCAGTTAGTTTCATATGCTTCTTTTACATATTCGATTTCCGGGCCATGCATGGTCGGACTGCTTAACCATACTTTTGATTCAAATTTTTTGAAGTTGTTACTCTCTTTAAACATGATCTATTCCCTCTTGTTCTATATTGTTCTTTGTAATAGTTACATTTCTTTATGCGATTTCTTTATTTACTTCTTCCGGTGTCTTGAATGTTGGAACAACCGATCTTAACGCTTCTTTTGCAATCAGATCATCCCCTGTGTCACAGGCATTTCTAAGCACGTCAATTTTTCTATATATTTCTTCTTTGCTTAATGCTGTATCTCTTTCAATAAAGATCAGGCTGTTGTCTGTTTTATCCAATTCCTCTGTCTTAACTAACAACTCCTCATAGAGTTTTTCTCCCGGTCTTAATCCAGTTTCAATAATTTCAATTCCCTGTACACCAGACAGACGAATCATATTCTCTGCCAGATCCATAATCTTTACTGGCTGTCCCATGTCAAGAACAAACAGCTCTCCATTATTGGCAATCGCACCACTCTGGAGAACAAGCTGTGATGCTTCCGGAATTGTCATAAAGTATCTGATGATTCGCTTATCTGTAACTGTAACCGGTCCACCATTAGCAATCTGGCGTTTGAATAATGGAATAACTGATCCGGCACTGCCAAGTACATTTCCGAAACGTGTAGCACTGTATTTTACTTTTCCATGAGTACTTGCGCTCTGAACAATCATCTCGCACATTCTCTTAGTTGCACCCATGACATTTGTAGGATTAACTGCTTTATCCGTTGATACCATCATAAAGCGTTCTGCACCATACTCCTCACAAAGTTCCACCAGATTCTGTGTACCAAATACATTGTTGTAAATGGCTTCTACACAGTTATGCTCCATCAATGGGACATGCTTGTGAGCGGCTGCATTGATAATGATCTGTGGATGATATTTTTCAAATACTCTTTCAAGAGCTTTTCTATGAGTGATGGAACAAATTTCAATCTGCAGATCCAGTTTATTTCCATATGCTATCTTCAATTCCTGCTGAACATCATATGCACCATTTTCATAAATATCTAAGATAATGATCTTCTTCGGATTCATCTTGGCTAACTGTCGGCACAGCTCTGACCCAATAGAACCGCCGCCACCTGTGATCAATACGACTTTATCTTTGTAATATGCATTGGTACGCTCATCCGAAACAACCAGAGGTTTTCTAAATAAAAGTTCTTCTATATCAAATTCTCGAAGATGACGTTTTCCTCCTGCCACATACATAGTCGGATAATCATATACTTTTAATTTGTATCCTGCATTCTTGTAATACTCATAAAGACTTTTCTTTTTAGCTGCATCCATTGATGGAATTGCAAAAATGATTTCCTGTACTTCAAATTCGCCTAACTTCTTAAAAGTTGCTTCCGTTTCAGACCAAACCGGAATGCCATGTATATCTCGTCCAACTTTTTCCTTATTAATATCAATAAAACATCTTGGTACATACGCTGCTTCTGAATTGTTCAAAAGTTCTTCTGCCAAACTCACACCAACTCGTCCAGCACCAATAATTGCAACTTTGATCTTCTGCACTTCTTTTTCATTTCCAGCTTCAATGCCTGAAAATATATGTAATAATATAGAAAGAATTTTTCCTCTTGTTGTCTCCTGGTTTCCACATTTGTATGCATAGCGATACATCATGCGAAGTGCTAATGCTCCTAATAAATTCAAGCTAACCAATGAAAGTAATCTTGCAAATGTAATTTTTTGAACTGGAAGTAGGAGTTCCAGACATAGATACGCCACAAAAGCGATAGAGTCAGTAAACAGCAAGCGGATATAACACTGAATCCCACCATATCTCCATACTTGCCCGTAAATTTTACCTATCAGACGTGCTGTGAAAATACACAGAACAGAAAGACCAACTTGTTGGAAGATCCCAACAGTTGATAATTTATCCATTCCCCCATATAACACCAGGAGAATAACCGCTACTAATGCATAAACAATCAAATCATACCCAACAAGCGTCCAACGTATATTTGGCGTGCTGTTTTGTTTTGCTTGTTTCATATCCATCTTTGCTTCATTTGTACTATTCATCGTGTACCCCCCCCCACGAAAATCGAGAGAGTTCATCCTTCCTATATTTATTTTCTTTTATCTTCTTTACTGTTTATCCAGTGGTGTAAATAAAACTGTTCCCTGTTCTGTTTCAGTTCCTATATTCAATGCACTGGTGCTTTTTACAATTGTGCCAGACTTCAATGTACAGCCATCTCCAATAAGGCAATATGGCTCTACTACACTGTTGGCACCAACAACCGTTGCCTGACAAATTGTACTTTCACAACCAATAACCGCTCTGGGCTCAACAATGCAGCCTGGCTGTAATCCAGCAGATGGAGAAATAGTAGAATCTTTATGGAATAACACAGGTATGTTATAAATCATTTCCAATTTCTTATTCCATTTAAGTCTTTCCTCTCCATCATCACATGCAGCTATTGCATATCTATATTCAGGATAAAAGTTATCTACTTCTTCTAATTTTCCAATAGCACCTTCTCTGTCGTTATCTACAAAGGAGATTTCCTCAAAGCAACCCATTGACTCTGCTATCTCTTTCACATAATCTCCATATCTTTTAGAGGCTACAATTAATAATTTTTTTCCCATTTTCAACACACTCCTCATAATCATTTGTTTTTATTAGGTAAGTCCTTTAACACGACAACTAGCCTGTGAATGTTCTGCTAAAGAGCATCCGCAGGCTAGGTCAAACCTCCTTATCATAATTTTTCAACTTATAATGTGGGTCAAAATAAGCATCCAAGAAACCATTCTTTTATATTTGTTCCCCCCGCTCAATCGACACAACACAAAGAAAAATTATCATAACAAAATTCGACTAAGCCAGCGAAACCCTTGTAAAATCAAGGTTTTTCTTGGTTGTCCCTATTATACCGCTATCTCCAAGAAAAACCTGTCCTAACTGTGGAATTTCATCCAATTTCGTTTTTCTAAGAATATTTCCAATCTTTGTAATTCTTGGGTCGTTAAGTGCTGTTGTTCCTCCGCCAATTTTATCCGCATTTTTTACCATAGAACGGAACTTACAGATTTTAAATGGTTTATTTTGATATCCACCTCGATCCGCTCTGTAAAAAACCGGAAATCCATCTTCAGCTATTACAGCCAAGGATAAAATCAAATAGAACGGCCAAAGAATCAATAACGCGATACCTGTAATCACAATATCCAAAGCTCGTTTTACACATTTATTATAAAATCCGTCATAAGCCTTTCTCTTTTTCTTCTTTTGCTTACTCATATTCTTCATAATCTATGACTCCCTCGCCTTAGTTTTCCTCTATTCCTTCGGATGATATGTTGTTACAATCTTTGCCACTTTTTCTCTAATATCCGGTCTGTTCGCATATGCCAGTTCCGTTAATTCATCAAGTTCTGCAAGAAACTCCTCTACATCGAAAGGAATCGGCATACCGATATGAATCAGATCATTCTCCGTTTTCTTCAGCCCTTCCTCCGCCATCAGCTTCTCTTCATATAACTTCTCACCCGGACGGAGTCCACTATACTTGATCTTAATATCTACATCCGGTTTGAACCCCGACAATCGGATCAGATTTCTCGCCAATGTGTCGATCTTAACCGGTTCTCCCATATCTAAGACAAAGATTTCTCCACCCTTCGCATAAGTTCCTGCCTGCATTACAAGACTTACTGCCTCCGGAATCGTCATAAAGTAACGGATGATTTCCGGGTCTGTTACCGTCACAGGGCCTCCCGCTGCAATCTGCTTTTTGAATAATGGGATAACCGAACCATTGCTTCCAAGTACGTTTCCAAAACGCACAGCTACGAATTCTGTCTTCGTTGCTCTTAAGTTTTCGAGCAGGTTAATATTCGCAAAGTCCTTATCAATCTTATGTGTGAAAAGTTGAGGAATCTCTTCCGCTTTTCCCTCTTTTACTTTACTGTCAAATGCCTGAATGATCATTTCACAGAGACGTTTACTTGCTCCCATAATGTTTGTCGGATTAACCGCTTTGTCCGTACTGATCAATACGAACTTTTTCGTTCCATGTGCCAGCGCTGCAAATGCCGTCTTGTATGTTCCGATGGCATTATTTTTGATGGATTCACATGGACTGTCTTCCATAAGAGGTACATGCTTGTGCGCCGCTGCATGATACACAATATCCGGACGATATGTAGCAAATACCTTGAAAATCTTACGACTATCCCGTACTGAACCAATAATCACTTCCAAGTTCAAGTTCGGATATTTTTTCTTCAGTTCCATCTGAATGTCGTAGGCATTATTTTCATAAATATCTAAGATGATCAACTGTTTTGGTTCCCTTGCTGCAACCTGACGGCAAAGCTCAGAACCAATACTTCCGCCTCCGCCAGTAACAAGAACTACCTTGTCCTTGATGTATTCGCTGATTTCATCCATATTGACAACAATCTGCTTCCGTCCAAGAAGGTCGGAGATCTCAATCTCACGAAGCTTTGTCATGCTGACCTCTTCATTGACAATCTGACTCACACTTGGAACCGTCTGCATCCGGCATCCTGTTTCCTTGCACAGATTCATAATATCCTTACGATTCTGTCCCGTTGTGGACGGAATGGCATAGATGATGCGGTTGACATTGAAACGTTCTACCATCTCGACAATATCATAACGGTTTCCGACGATTGGTATTCCTTCCAAGATACGCCCAATCTTCTCCGGGTTATCATCAATCGCACAGACTACCTTGGCATGAATGGAATCCGCCTTTCGTATTTCCCGCATCAATGTCTGACCAACAGTTCCCGCACCGATGATCATAATACGGTCCGTTTTCCCTTCCCGGTCTTTTCCCTCTGTCAAATACCGAATATAGAATCGAACATAGCGGTAGGAGAATCGAACACCTGCGCAAAGAACACAGCTTAAGATGTATCCCATGAAATAGTATGATTTCGGCATATGAAGTTCCATGAACAAAGCCCCTATCATATATACCGGAATCAAGACTAGATCCGCCATCATGATTCGTTTCAATTCTGTAATACTAACAAAAGCCCAAATGCTATGATACAATTTGTAGATATAATATACGACAATTGTCGACACGATCCAGAACGGCATTGACCACAAATATCCCGCCAAATATTCCTGGGGTATCGCATCCATTTGAAAATCAAACCGCAGAAACAACGCCATGAAATACGATCCGATTATGATCAACGCATCCGCCACACATAATAATAAAGCTTTATGAATCCATTGTAATTTCCATTTTTCCATTTCTTATCCCCACTTCTCTCACACAATATTTTTGCTTTAGACTGCTTTCCCCTTTATCGTGAAAAAAGACTGTCTATATAATCATAATATATAAGTCAGTCTTTTCATCCAGGCATAAGTCTATTAGTTTCTTCTATTCCGTTCAAAATACACAATCCCCCCTGCGAGGATCATAGCAACTGTTGCAATCACAGTATGGGCAGAATTAATCGCAGTGGATCTGAAATCCCACCATTTTGTGTCAACATAAACAAAAAGTAAAATAAAGGCAATGATCAGTACAATCATGCTGATTACTAATCCGCGAAACAGTATCTTTTTTTCATTCATCTTTTCCCCTCCCAGTCATTTGCATATTTTCATATAATCTTTATACATCTTTATACGATTTTTACATGATTTAAATATATTGTACCAAAACTGACGTAATTCGACAAGATTCTTTTAAGTGAAATTGTTAACAATTTTTATCTTTTTCACTTTCATATATCACAATATTTTGCATAAAAATTTATTTTTAACCACATGTTTACCACAAAATATGCTATAATAAAATAGGCGTCAGCATATAGAGCGCTAATTATTATATCGGAGGTAAAAGATATGAAAAAATATGTATGTGAACCATGTGGCTATGTATACGATCCTGATCTCGGTGATCCGGATAACGGAATCGCACCAGGAACTGCTTTTGAAGATATCCCTGAAGATTGGGTATGCCCAATCTGCGGAATGGGAAAAGAAGTGTTTGTAGAGGAATAAGATAATCTATTCATAAAAGTAACGATACAAGTCGCTAGAAAACACATCCTAAAGTACTGCGTTGCTCACGCACTTTAGGGTGTGTTTCTATCGTTTTGTATTTTTATTTTTATAAAGTATTTATTTTCCTCTGCAAACACTTTTCCCTCTTCAGGTTGCAGTTCTAAGATTTCGGATTTTTCTTGACAGTCTGATTGCACTCGGATTATAGTGGTTACATCACAGATGATGGTTGCTGTATGGGGAACTGTCACAATTCTAAAATATCATTTACAACAAATCAATTTTTCTATGTAGAATCTTCCATTTCGGAATCCATTCACATTTGAAAAGATTGAGTCGGTGGTGTACGCAATGGCTGAAAAATTTTTAGAAAAAACAGAAATTGAAGAAATCAGGGAGGCGATTAAAATGACAACAATTGGACAGATGTTACGTGAAGATGGTAGAGCCGAGGGTCGCGCCGAGGGTCGCGGTGAAGGAATGATACTCGGAACAATTAAGACATGCATGGATTTTCAAATTCCAATCGAGCAGATCATCGAAAAACTTATGGAGAATTTCTCTCTGACACGAGAGAATGCCGAAAAATATATGGAAGAATTTAATTCCCAAAAAACTATGGAGAGATAAATTTCCTTCCCAAATCCCAAACACAAGATATTAGAAACCTCTCTCTTAGGTGAGTGGGTAACGCAGCACCTAAGAGGGAGGTTTCCTAATATCTTGTATCACTTATTTTACGAAAAAACCAACTCCATCTTGGTTCCTTTTCCAAGTTCGCTTTCCACGTGAACTTCTGCCTGATGGAGTGAAGCTCCATGTTTTACGATGGAGAGACCTAATCCGGTTCCTCCGCTTTGTTTGGAGTGGCTTTTATCTACCCGATAGAAGCGTTCGAAAATTCGTTCTATATCTTCTTCCGGAATTCCAATTCCGGTATCTCTAACAATCACTTTTTTCCCGGACAATGTATTGCCTACCCAAACTTCCAGTTTCCCGCCTTCTTTGTTGTATTTGATTCCGTTCGCACAGATATTGTAGATCATTTCCTGTAAGACCGGGCGAACGCCATTATAGACTACCGGCTCTCCGGTCACTTCAATGCGGACATGCTTCTTCTCCGCCGGAAGGGCGAGTCTGCTGCACACATCCATTGCCAGTTCGTAAAGATCTACATCTTCTTTTTCAATCTCGACCCGTTCCTCATCCAGTTTTGAGAGCTTAATAATGTCCTCCACAAGCGTGATCAGGCGGCTTGCTTCATCATAAATCCGCTCGGAAAACTTCGGCATATCCTCTGGTTTGACAAGTCCGCTCTTCATGATTTCGGCATATCCGGATATGGAGGTAAGCGGTGTTTTCAATTCATGTGATACATTGGCCGAGAATTCTTTTCGCATTTGAGCCACCGCGTCTTTTTCTTTATTCTGTTTATCAATACTCTCCAGAAGAGGTTGCAATTCTTCGTATATGTTATTTTTCAAAGGCTCATTTAAATCCAGTTCATTGATGGGACGTATGAGTCTTTCCGTCTGCCATCTTGCAAGTACAATAGCAAAACAGATCATCACGACTGCAATCACAGTCATATACGGAAGTACCTGAATAAACATCGGAAGTACATTATCTACAGTTCTGGATACCCGAAGCACATTGCCGTCTTCCAGAAGAGTTGCGTAATAAATGGATCGCTCTTTAATCGTATCTGACACGCGTACATCGCGTCCTTCTCCGTTTTTAAGAGCTTCTTTCACTTCTATCCTGTTCTTATGATTGGCAAGCGTTAATTCATCGTCTTTGGAATCGTATACTACATCCCCGTCCGGCGTGATTACTGTTACTCTTGTATTTTGTTGTACATTATCCATAGCTTCCAGATACTCTGTTCCGGAAATATTAATGGCTTCCTTAATATATTGGGCTTCCTGCTCCACCTCGATTTGCAGGCTCTGGAACGTCTGATTGTATACCGCTACCGTAAGCAGGAGATAGGAGATGACCAATGTAATACAAAGCACGAGAATCATGCTTTTCTGGATCTTACTTCTCATTCTTTCCTCCCATGCGGTAACCTACACCTCGAACAGTTTCAATCAGTTCTCCCGCACTACCAAGTTTCTGACGCAACGTTCTGACATGAACATCCACCGTTCTTGTCTCTCCATCAAAATCATATCCCCATATTTCTTCCAACAGCTTATCTCTCGTCAACACAATATGTTGGTTCTTCACAAGTTTCTCCAACATCTCGAATTCTTTTAATGTCAGCGTTACTTCCTGACCGTCTACTTTTACTTTGTGTTTCTCCACATCAAGTTCCAGATTATCAATCCGATATGTCGTGTCCTTTGTGGTTTTCTGTGTTCTTCGAAGTACCGCTTTGACTCTGGATACAAGTTCCATCATACCGAAGGGCTTTGTGATATAATCATCCGCCCCGGAATCCAATCCTACCACCTTGTCATATTCAGATCCTTTTGCCGTTACCATAATGACAGGAATATCTTTTGTTCTGGAGGAGGATTTTAATTTTTTCAAGATCGTAAGTCCATCTTCACCCGGAAGCATAATATCAAGCAAAACAAGCTCTGGCGTTTCAAACGCCAAAGCTTCTACAAATGCTTTTCCATCTTCAAACCCACAAGCTTTTATTCCTGTAGATTCCAATGTATATACAACCAGATCCCGAATGTTGCTGTCGTCTTCTACGCAATATATCATTCTTTTGATCTCCTTCTAAATTCGCTTTTGTTAGTTTAATTTACGGTGTACACCCGTGATAGAGAATTCTACCCATTCAGCGATGTTCGTTGCGTGGTCACCGATACGCTCCAGATATTTCGCGATCATCAACATATCGATGGCTTCTCCGCCTTTATTCTGTTCTTTTGCAAGCAGTGTAATCAATTCTTCCTTAATTTTATCAAAGAGTTCATCGACTCCGTTGTCTGCAAGAATGACTTTTCTTGTAAGCTCCAGATCCTTTTCTACGAATGCTCTGACGCTTTGCTTAACCATTTCACTCGTCTGTGTAGCCATCTCTACAAGAGAATTGTGGGCTCTCATACTCTTGATCTGACCGGAAATGAGGATCTCTGCAATATCCGACGCCTGATCGCCGATACGTTCCATGTCTGTGATCATCTTAAGCGCCGCGGAAATCTGCCGGAGGTCTTTTGCCACTGGCTGCTGCTGCAACAGAAGCTTCAGACATAATCTTTCAATGTCTTTCTCAAGCTGGTCAATCTCTTCATCTTCTCTGATTACAATATTTGCCATATTCAAATCTTTATCCGCAACAGCTTTTGTTGCGTTTGCAATAGCTTTCCCGCATAATTCTCCCATCTCGATCAGCATTTCATTCATACTGTCAAGCTGCATATCGAATTTGTTTCTCATGTCTAACCAAACCTCCCTGTGATATAATCCTCTGTACGTTTATCAGATGGTATGGAGAATAATTTCTCAGTTTCGTTGTATTCAATGACTTCACCCAACAGAAAGAACGCCGTATTGTCTGATACACGAACCGCCTGCTGCATGTTATGTGTAACCATGACAATAGTATAATCTTTTTTCAGTTCCATCGCAAGGTCTTCTATCTTCGATGTGGAAATCGGATCAAGTGCAGAAGTCGGCTCATCCATCAGAAGGACCTCCGGCTGTACTGCGAGAGCTCTTGCGATGCAAAGTCTCTGCTGCTGTCCCCCTGACATACCAAGGGCGCTCTTTTTCAATCGGTCTTTTGTTTCTTCCCATATCGCTGCATCGCGAAGTGATTTTTCCACAATATCATCCAGTTTTGATTTTGACCGGATTCCATGTGTTCTCGGGCCGAATGCAATATTGTCATAGATGCTCATCGGAAATGGATTCGGTTTCTGGAATACCATGCCGACTCTTTTTCTTAAAAGGTTCACATCCATTCTTCCGTAAATGTCTTCTCCGTCCAGCAGAATCTGACCATCGATCTTACATCCTTCCACAAGGTCGTTCATGCGGTTCAGCGATTTTAAAAGTGTAGATTTCCCGCAGCCGCTCGGGCCGATAAATGCGGTGATTTTATTGGATTCAATTTCCAGATTTACATTTTTCAAAGCTTTGAAATCTCCATAATATAAATCTAGATTCTTGACGCTAATCTTACTCATTGTTTCTTCCTTTCGTTATCTTTCTTGCCACAAAACTTGACAAACAGTTAATTCCTACTACTAACACAAGAAGGACAACCGCTGTCGCATATGCCTGATTCATGTAAAGTCCTTCATTTGATAAATTATACATGTGGATTGCCAACGTTCTTCCGGAATCCATCGGATTTAATACCATTTCCGGCACAGTTCCTGCTGTATAGATTAAAGCCGCTGTCTCCCCTACAATTCTTCCGACTGCAAGAATGATTCCGGCTAAGATTCCAGGCACTGCACTTGGAAGGACTACACGGAATACCGTACGGAGTTTTCCTGCACCCAGGCCGAAACTTCCTTCTCTATATGTGTCCGGTACTGACTTTAACGCTTCTTCCGTTGTACGCATGATCAGCGGAAGGATCATGATCGCCAACGTAAACGCTCCTGCCAAAAGAGAATATCCCCACTTCAATGCCGACACGAAGAACAGCATTCCGAAAAGTCCGTATACGATAGACGGAATTCCGGATAATGTCTCTGTCGTAATCCGGATGATATCCACAAATTTATTTCCTTTTCCCGAATATTCCACAAGAAAGATTGCGGAAAATATTCCGAGCGGCACTGCGATCAGCAAAGAGAAAAATGTCATAATGATCGTGTTGATAAGTGCCGGCATCAAAGATGCATTGTCTGTTGTATATTTGAATGCAAAAAGTTCCGGTTTGATATGCGGAATCCCTTTGATCAGAATGTATGCGATCAAAAAGAGCAGAACCGCAAATGTGATGAGTGCCGCCAGCATAACAAGCAGCATCATGATAAAAGATCCCGGTCTTCTTAAATATGCTCTTAATTTATCTTTCATTTTACTCATGTCTTGACCTCCTGTTTAATAAGGATACAGAAAGGTTGATAATCAGAATGAATACGAAAAGTACCACTGCTGTGGCAATCAGAGCCTCCCTGTGAAGGTCTGTTGCATAGCCCATCTCTATTACAATATTGGCTGTCAATGTGCGGACGCCTTTTACAATACTTTGCGGCATACGCGGCTGATTACCTGCTACCATGATTACCGCCATTGTCTCTCCGATGGCACGTCCGATTCCGAGAACGATTCCCGCAACCACACCGGATTTTGCTGCCGGAAGCACTACTTTGAAGATACTTCGTTCGTGGGTTGCTCCAAGGGCAAGCGCTCCTTCGTAATACTGATTCGGCACTGCGCGGATGGCAGATTCCGTTACCCCGATAATCGTTGGAAGAATCATCATTCCAAGCAGAATCGATGCTGTCAAAATGCTGTTTCCATCTCCTGAACTTCTTAAAAGTCCTGCCGCCCTTAAACTTCTGCAAAATTCCCTTGTTGCCGGTACCAGAACAACCAATCCAAAGAAGCCGTATACAACCGACGGGATTCCTGCAAGCAGCTCTGTGGCTCCTTTCAGCACCGGATAGATTTTCTTCGGGCAATATTTTGCCATAAACACAGAAGTAAGAATTCCGATAGGAACTCCGATTAAAATGGCTCCTGCTGTTACATAGATACTTCCCATGATCATCGGCAGGATTCCGAATATTTTATTGTTCGGTCTCCATCTTTCCCCTGTAAGGAAATCAAGAAAACCAATTTCTTTCATTGCAGGAACTCCATTTGCGAACAAGAAGACACAAATGAGAGCTACCGCCAGCACCGAAGCGCAGGCGGCAATGAAGAACACTCCCTGCATGAATTTTTCCGTCCATGCTTTTTTCATATTACTCTACTACCTCATCCCATGTAAGAACTTCACCTGTATAGATGGATTTTACCTGTTCGCTTGAAAGCTCATCTACTTTGCTGTCATTGTTTACAATTACTGCAATTCCATCTAATGCGATAACTGTCGGTTTTACACCTTCTGCTGTCTCCGTATCTTTCAGTTCTCTGGATGCCATACCGATATCGCAAAGTCCGTCGATTACTGAAGTTACACCTGTTGTTGAATCACTTGTCTGGATCTCAATTTCAGCCCCTGTGTTTACTGCCAAATATGCTTCTTTTAATTTTTCCATGATCGGAGATACAGAAGAGGAACCTGCTACTACAATTTTTCCTGTTGCTCCATTGCTTTCATACGGCTTAACATCATCCATTGGGATTCCGTTATTATCTTCAACTACTTTCTGTCCTTCTTCGCTCATGATATAGTTCACAAAATCCTGTGCTACGTCGCTCAATCCGTCTTTTGTCACAATGTTGAAAGGTCTCTGTACCTTATAAGCTCCGGATTTGATATTGTCTACTGTTGCTTCTGCTCCGTCAATTTTTACTGCTTTCACACTGTCATCCAAAGATGCAAGCGAAATATAACCGATGGCATATTCGTTACCTGCCACTGTATTCATCATAACGGATGTGCTGTTTGTAATAGCAGCCTCCTCTGTTGTCATATCCATCTTCTCGCCGTTTTCATCTTTTTCTTCTACTCCGAACAACTCAATGAAAGCGCCTCTTGTTCCGGAACCATCTTCTCTTGATACAACGGAAATGTCGTTTGTTGCATCCCATTCTGCTTTTTTATCTGTACTGCCGTCTGTGCTTTCGTCTTTGCTTCCGCATCCGACTACTGAAATTGCTGTCATTGCCACGATTGCTGTTACTGCCAATAATTTCTTTAACTTCATCTTTTTCATTCTCCTTTTCAATCCATAGTTGTCTGCGTTTTTTGCAGAACTCATATCTTCTTCACAGGTAGTATCATAAAAAACTTCTGTAAAATCCAAAACAGTCTTTTTGTTAAGTTTTTGTAAAATAATTTTACATAAAAAAGATTGCACATAGGATTACGAAGAAATTTCCTACATCATAAAAAAAGGTATCGAAACACTTTCGCCTCGACACCTTTCTTCTATAGTCTTTTTTCAAAATTACCCGTTACCGCTGTTCCTTCTGTGAAAATCATAAAAGCTTTCGGGTCAATCTTTTGTACGATTCGTTTGATCTGGTTCACTTCATACTTGGAGATCACAACATACAGTATGTAGGACGTCTCATTCGTATAGGCTCCCGCCCCTTCCCAGTTGGTTACTCCTCGCCCCATCTCCTTCATGATCGCTTCGGAAATTCCAAGTTGTTTTGTAAAGATCATCACACTCATATTGATATTCTGAATGTGAATCTTGTCAATGGCAAGGGATACTACTGTTGCATAAATCAATGAATAAATTACAACTTCAATATCAAACAGCATCAGGCAGACCCCATAAACACCGATATTCATAATAATACCGATCTTGCCTACGCTGAATCCCGGATATTTCTTGGCACAAAGTATTCCTACAATATCCTGCCCTCCTCCTGAGCTTCCGCCACGAAGGATCAGGCCGGTTCCTACCCCTGAAATAAGTCCTCCGATGATACATGCTGTCAGCATATCTGTAATAATCGGCTCTGCCGGAATCGGGATCACAGTAAGAAGCACACTTTCTATTGTAGCTGCGATCACAGTCCGAACACAAAAACTCTTGCCAATTCCCTTCCAAGCCAAATAAAAAAGCGGCACATTCAATATATAAAATATGATACCCGCAAGGTCAATATGTCCCGCATTCACATGCAGTACACTGACTACAAATGTTCGGATGAGCTGTGCTACACCCATAAAACCGCCGTTGTATAACTTAAGCGGCATAATGATCAAATTGACACCAAGGGCGAAAAGCAGACTTCCTAAAAAGGTCCAGCCCAGTTGTGCCATCGCGCGTTTCTTATTACTCCACTCCATGTATTTCTTTCTCCTGCCTGTATTCTATAAGACTCCCAGTTTTGCTGCCTCCTGTAAGTGGTTAGACGCCTCGTTCTCATTTTGCTTCGCTTCTTCCCTGCTGAGACATTCCTGAATCGCATTGTTGAGCGAAAGCATCTTCTCATCCAGCCCTGATACCATCTCCGCACAATCCCTAAGTTCTTTGCTTATGTATTCTGGTGCATTTCCTTCAAACTTATAATATATCTTATGTTCCAGACTCGCCCAGAAGTCCATTGCAATCGTCCGTATCTGAATCTCCACCTTCGTGTTTACTACACTGTCAGACAGGAAAATCGGAACAGAGACCAGCATATGGTAACTTTTGTAGCCGCTTTCTTTCGGTGTCTTAATATAGTCTTTTATCGTAAGTACTTTCAAGTCGCTCTGGTTGCCGATCATCTCAGCTAACCGGTAAATGTCTGATGTAAAGGAACAGATCAGACGTACGCCTGCAATATCATTGATATACTCGATCATATTCTCAATGGATATCTCATATCCGTACCGTTTCAGTTTCTTCACAATGCTCTCCGGGGACTTAATCCTTGTCTTAATGTGTTCAATCGGATTGTAACGGTGGACATGCTTAAATTCATCATTCAGGATCTCAAGTTTCGTTCCGACTTCTTTCAATGCTGAATTATATAAAAACATCGCGGTCATCCATGCGTCCACGTCGTCATAATCCATGATTGCTTTCATTACATCCTGCATCATTCTTCCTCCTGTTTTCCAAAGAACTTTTCCTTGACCGTATAACGGTTAAGGTGCCTCCGGCAGACGTGTAACCGATGGCTGTACCTTTCCAGATACAGTATCATACACGCACTTCGAGAATATTATACCATATCCCCAATCACTTGTCATAAACTTAACAGTTTTTTTAGATTTAAAGTTCCAATTTCATATCCCCCTGTTTGATCCATTTCTTTTTCCTCATGAACTCCGCAATCACTGCCGTAACAATGGCCGGAAGTATTATCTGAATCGCAAATATTTTCATCAGGACAATGGTCGCAGGTTCCGATACAGACATGGTCTGCCATGTCATGATCGGCCCCACAAGCCCTGCAGTTCCCATGCCTGCACCCGTTGCATTATTCGTCATCTTTAATACGATCGTTGCGATAGGACCAAGAACCGCACTGGATAAAATAGGCGGAATCCAAATGAGGGGATTCCTTACAATATTCGGAATCTGAAGCATGGATGTTCCGATGCCTTGGGCCAGCAGTCCTCCAACCTTGTTCTCACGAAAACTTGCCACTGCAAATCCTACCATATTACAACAACAGCCTACCGTCGCCGCTCCTGCTGCCAATCCGTTCAGATTGAGTATCACCCCAAGCGCTGCTGAACTGATCGGAAGGGTCAGCGCCATTCCCATCAAAACAGATACCACAATTCCCATAATCAAAGGTTGTTGTTCCGTTCCCCAGTTGATCAGCCCTCCAATCCGATTCATAAACTCTGAAATGGCCGGTCCTACAAGAAGCCCCGCAGCCGATCCCACACCTACCGTTACAATCGGTGTGAGCAGAATATCAATCTTTGTCTTCCCTGACAGAACCTGCCCGATCTCAATTCCTATATAAGCCGCAATAAATGCACCCAACGGTTCTCCCGGTCCGGTTAGTATCACACTTCCATCCCCCAGTACGTTTCCTGCAAGGAGCTTACTTGCGAATCCGCCCACCATACCTGCTGTTGCTGCAGATAATACGACAAGCGAACTTGCTTTCAACCGATAGGCAACTCCCACACCAATTCCGGCGCCCGTAAGCGCTGCTGCCATTTTCCCAACGGCACAGAGCATATTTCCCGTCTGCCCACCTATCAATATTCCGATCTGTTGTATGATTGTTCCAACGATCAATGTTGCGAAAAGCCCATGCGCCATTCCGCTTAATCCTTCTATAAAAATACGGTCGAGTAATTTCTTAAGCCAGTTCATTTACTTTACCTCAACCTGACACATTTTCATTGTCAGAAGTGCCGCTTCATGACTTTCCGGTGTCACACCTGCACAACATAAGCTGTCCACAGATATCTTGACTTCCGGTAGAAATGCCTTGCAAAGCAATGCGTTGGATACCACACAAATATCGGTGCATAATCCCACAAATTCTATCTCCGTGTAATTCCCATCTGCTAAATAATTTCCCAATTCCACACTGCCAAATGCAGGCTTATCGAAAATTTTCTTTGCATACGTCTTTAGTTCCTCAACAATCTCCCATCCTGTTGTACCTTTGACGCAATGTACTACCGGAAGATTCCTTCCTTCCTGCGTTTCCAAATAAAGCTGCGTATGCGTATCTCTCGTGAAAATAACTTCATTTCCATTCTCCTGATACTCTTCTACCTTCGCCTTTACATTCCCCACAATGGCTTGTGCTTCCTTTGTCCCAAGACTTCCTGTTACGAAATCGTTCTGCATATCTACGACAATTAATACTTTGCTCATTTCCTGATTCCTCCCAAACTCTGTTCTATATATTATTTACACCAAAAATAGTGGAAAAACAAGTATTGAAATGATATGATGGTTGTGATATAGGTTGAACACACAGGAGGGTAATCATGTTTCGTCTTTGGGGTAAGATTTTTAAGGATAACAGATTAATAAAAGACACGGTCATCTGCGATGACTCGGAAGATACACGTACACATAAGATTTTCCATGCGTTAGATTCCATCTGCTATGAATTTGATCTAAGTAAACCAATCTGGCTGGATTCTACGATCCATGAATTCCAAAAGCATGATAAAGCCAGATTCTATCAGGATAGTTTTATCGATTCTATTGATTTTGACTATTTGGAGATACACGTAATTGAGGAGTAGCCAAAGCTACTCCTCTGTAAAATCACAAATTCCCATATCTTATTCTTGTTCATGATAATTTCTGAAAAACTCCGATAGTCCATTCAGCGTTTTCAATAATACCGGCATTTCCTCTTCTGTCAGTTTGTCCACAACAGCCTGTGTCATCTGCGTATGGAAATCCTCATGATGATGATATGCCCGCTCTCCTTTCTCCGTCAATCTGATGTAAACAACACGCCTGTCCTCTTCGCTACGGATTCGCACGGCATATTTCTTATTCACAAGGCTATTCATTGAAGTTGTAAGAGAACCTACCGTAATATTGAGTTTCTTTGCAATTGCAGACATATTCTTGCCTTCACCAAGTCCAATCGCTTCTATAATGTGCATATCATTATTACTGATGTCCCTATACTCCTCTGTAATAATTGCTTCCCCTTCCAGTTCCCAGATTTCATGGAACAGATGAACCAATACATCATTGATTGTCTTATAAGTATCCATCTTCCTTTTCCTTTCAATCCCAATCTCTTTTTTCCATTATACACACTCTTTCCGCAAATCTGCAATACATTCTTCATCAATATTTTCTAAAACGTTCATACCTATGCTCTATAAGTTCTTCCACTGTCATATTCTGATATTTTCCAAGAAATGCGCGGATAGATTTCTCCAGTTTTCTTCCTACTTTTTCCATGCATTCTTTCGAGAAATTCACTTCTTCCGGAATCACCTGTTCTACAACATTCATCCTTCTTAAATCCTCGGCTGTCAGACGCATGATTCCTGCTGCTTCTTTTGCTCTTTTACTGTCTTTCCATAGAATAGAAGCAAATCCTTCCGGGGACAGAATGGAATAGATAGAATTCTCAAGCATCCATACCTCATCTGCTACTGCTAGTGCCAGTGCTCCTCCACTTCCTCCTTCTCCGATTACAATCGAAAGTACCGGTACCTTTAGATTCGACATTTCCAGCAGATTTCTGGCAATCGCTTCTCCCTGTCCTCTCTCTTCTGCTTCCACACCGCAGAATGCCCCTGGTGTATCTACAAAACATACCACCGGCCGCCCAAATTTTTCTGCCTGTTTCATCAGACGAAGCGCTTTCCGATATCCTTCCGGGGATGGCATTCCAAAATTATGCACAATACTTTCCTTTGTATTTCCGCCTTTTTCCTGTGCAATAACCGTAACCGGAATTCCCTGAAACTCTGCAACTCCCCCCAGAATTGCCTTATCCTCTTTATAGCATCGGTCACCTTGGAATTCTATAAAATCTGTGAAAAGGTGTTTTATATAATCTCTTCCGGTTGGTCGGTCTTTTCTTCGTGACTGCTGCACACGCTCCCAGGCAGAAACCATCGGTTTCATATCGGATTTCACTTCTTTACCTTCCCACTTCTCTATTGCCGGAACCTTTCTTTTCTGATGCAGTAAAAGAATCTTTGCAATCGTGATTTTCAATTCTTTTCGCTCCACAATCCGATCAATGAACCCATGTTCCAGAAGAAACTCTGCTTTTTGAAAACCTTCCGGAAGTTTTTGTCCGATCGTCTGTTCAATCACCCTCGGACCCGCAAATCCAATCAAAGCTCCGGGTTCTGCCAAAATGACATCTCCTAGCATTGCAAAGCTTGCGGTAACTCCTCCCATAGTCGGATTCGTCAATACCGAAAGATAAAGAAGCCCTGCATCGCTATGCCGTTTCAGCGCTGCTGCTGTTTTTGCCATCTGCATCAGAGATATGATTCCCTCCTGCATCCTCGCACCACCGGAACATGCAAATAAAATCACCGGAAGTTTCTCTTTGGTAGCACGTTCCACCATACGAGTAACCTTTTCTCCCACTACCTCTCCCATGCTCGCCATAATAAACCTACTATCACAGATTCCTACTGCTGTTTTGATTCCCTGAATCATGACACTCCCGGTAACAACTGCCTCATCAAGCCCTGTTTTTTCCTGCAGCATCCGGATTTTCTCCTCATATCCTTTATAATGCAGCGGATTCTTTGTCTGCAACCCTACGTCCCATTCCTGAAAACTTCCTTCATCCGAGATCATCCGGATTCTTTGTCTGGTATCAATTCGAAAATAATTATGACATTTTGGACAAATATAACCTCCATCTTTCACGTCCTGTGCCAGGATTGCAGCCTTACAGACATTACATTTCTTCCATAAGCCTTCCGGCACTTCCGGTTTTTTACCGCCTTTCTCTGCAAGAGAAATATAATTATTTTTCTTAAACATGTTTTTCAATCTCAAGTCACTCACCTGCTCTCATCCGGCTTTTATCCACACATTTTTTTAGAGATAAATTCTACATCCACATTTCCAGCCTGATAATCCGGATGACCAATAATCTCATACTGATAGTCTACATTCGTATCAACCCCTGTGATGATCACTTCTCCCAGGGCACTTTTCATTTTTGCAATTGCTTCTTTTCGCGTCTTTGCATGAACAATTAATTTGGCCAACATAGAGTCATAATATGGAGGGATTTCGTATCCATTATAGACGGCCGTGTCTATGCGAACTCCCTTGCCGCCCGGAAAATATACATCTGTAATCACACCGGGTGACGGACGGAACTGTTTACTTGGATTCTCCGCATTGATCCTGCACTCGATTGCATGACCACTTAGTTTCACATCTTCCTGTGTATAAGACAGAGGTTTTCCCGATGCAATACGGATCTGTTCTTTAATCAAATCAATTCCTGTCACACATTCTGTCACCGGATGTTCTACCTGAATCCTTGTGTTCATCTCCATAAAATAGAACTTTCCATCCGGCTCCAACAAAAACTCAATGGTTCCCGCATTGACATAGTTTGCGGCCTTTGCAGCTTGTACCGCCGTATCTCCCATCTTTTTTCGCAATGCCTCTGTAAGCACCACCGATGGGGACTCCTCAATCATTTTCTGATGATTCCTTTGAATCGAACAGTCCCTTTCTCCGAGATGAATCACATTCCCATAACGGTCTGCCAGAATCTGGAATTCAATGTGCCGTGGATGTTCCACAAAATGTTCAATATACATAGTTCCATCCGCAAACGCCATTTCTGCTTCTTTTTGCGCCGTTCGAAAACAACTTTCGAACTCCTCTTCTGTACGGGCTACTCTCATTCCTTTGCCACCGCCTCCAAGGGCTGCCTTTATGATAACCGGATATCCGATTTTCCCGGCCACCTCTGCTCCTGCGTTCGCATCACAGACCGATTCTTTGCTTCCTGGAATAACCGGAACATGCGCCGCCATCATCGTCTTTCTCGCCTCGGCTTTATTTCCCATTCTTTGGATCACTTCCGCCCCCGGTCCGATGAATGTGATATGGCATTGTTCACAAAGTTCTGCAAATTTGCCGTTCTCCGACAAGAAACCAAATCCTGGATGAATTGCGTCTGCCCCAGATACAATGGTTGCACTAATGATTTGTTCCATATTCAGGTAACTGTCTTTCGCCGGCGCCAGTCCAATACAGATTGCCTCATCCGCAAGTTGTGTATGCAATGCTTCTGCATCCGCTTCCGAATATACGGCAACTGTCTCTATTCCCATTTCCCTGCATGCCCGGATAATGCGTACAGCGATCTCCCCTCTGTTGGCAATCAATACTTTCCTAATCATCTTTTCACCTATCCAATCATAAAGGTCAGCTCTGCACTAACAACCACGTTTCCATCTACACTTGCCACTGCTTCTCCGATTCCAACAGGTCCTTTTTGCCGGATGATCTTTGTCTCCAGTTTCACTTTATCTCCAGGCACGATTTTTCCTTTGAAGCGACACTTCTGAATTCCCCCGAAGTAAGCAATCTTTCCCCGGTTCTTTTCTTTCGCCAGGATTGCGACAGCTCCAACCTGCGCAAGCGCTTCTACTGTAAGCACTCCCGGCATAACCGGTTCTTGTGGAAAATGTCCTGCAAAAAATTCTTCACGGTATGTTACACATTTATATCCTGTTGCAAATACTCCCGGTTCATAATCTTCAATATAATCCACGAGCAGAAACGGATGTCTGTGTGGAATGATTTCCTGAATCTGTTTTATATCCAAATGCTTCATACTTCCTCCTTACCTATACCACGCGGAACAAAGGCTGTCCGTATTCTACCATCTCTCCGTTTTTCACATAAATCTCCCTAACTTCTCCTGCACATTCACTCTCAATCTCATTCATCAGTTTCATTGCCTCTACAATGGCAAGAGCCTGTCCTTTTTCTACTCTGTCTCCAACCTGTACAAAAGGTTCTGCATCTTCAGCTGGAGCCTCATAAAATGTTCCGACAAGAGGTGATTTTATAATATATCCTTTTTCTTCTACATCATTTCTGTCTGTTTCTGTTCCCAGACAAATGGTTTTATCTTCTTTTGGAATGATAACCTGATTTTCCCTTGTTTCTTTCTTTAGTGAAATCTTTACACCCTCATTTTCATATTCCAAACTGCTGAGTGAAGAATTCGACATCGAATCGATCAATGTTAAAAGCTGTTCCAATTCCATAGTCTTATACCTGCCCTTCATATTTCTTCAAAAGCAATACCGCGTTATGCCCTCCGAATCCGAGGGAATTACTCATGGCATATCGGATTTCTTTCTCTACCGGCGCTCCGATCGCATAGTGAAGATCGCATGCTTCGTCCGTTTCTGTCGTCCCCATTGTCTGATGGATATATCCCTCCTGGATCGCTTTCACACAGACAATAAATTCCACACCGCCGGCTGCGCCGAGGAGATGTCCGATCATGGATTTTGTAGAATTGACTACCACCTCTTTTGCTGCATCCCCCAATGCCTGTTTGATCGCATATGTCTCAAATAAGTCATTGTGATGTGTGCTAGTTCCATGGGCGTTGATATAATCGATTTCCTCTGGCTTTACCTTCGCTTCTTCCATAGCCAGCTGTATTGCTTTTGAAGCTCCGCTTCCATCTTCTGCCGGAGACGTGATATGGTAAGCATCCGCAGTAGCGCCATATCCCACAACCTCTGCATAGATCTTCGCGTTCCTTGCCTTTGCACGCTCCAGTTCTTCCAGGATAACAACGCCAGCTCCTTCTCCGATAACGAATCCATTTCTGTCTTTGTCAAACGGAATGGATGCGCGCAGAGGATCTTCCGTTGTAGATAAAGCAGTAAGCCCAGTAAATCCGGCTACGCCGGTCGGACAAATCGCGCTCTCCGTTCCTCCTGCTACCATCACATCTGCATCTCCATATTGAATCGCCCGAAACGCATCTCCTATGGAATTTGTTCCGGTAGCGCATGCGGTGACTACATTCGTACATTTGCCCTTTGCCCCTAACTGTATGGAAACATTTCCTGCTGCCATATTCGAGATCATAAGCGGCACCATCAAAGGATTGACCCTTGACGGACCTTTTTCCATAATCTTCTGGTATTCCCGTTCAACTGTCTGGAGACTTCCAATTCCGGACCCAATCATAACTCCAACGCGGAACGCATCTTCCTTCTCCATATCGATCCCCGCGTCCGCAAGCGCCTCCTTCGCGGCTGCTACTGCATACTGAGAAAAAGGTTCCATTCTCTTAGCTGCTTTAAAATCCATATATTGTTTTGCATCAAAATCTTTGACTTCCGCCGCGATCTTCACTTTGTAATCCGATGCATCAAACTTTGTGATCGGACCAATGCCTACTTTCCCCGCTCTGATGCTGTCCCAGAACTCTTTTACACTATTACCGATAGGGGTAACTGCTCCCATTCCGGTTACTACAACTCTGTTCTTCATCTCTATCTGCTCCTTTTTAAATCACCATTCCACCATCGACATGCAGAACCTGTCCTGTAATATAACCTGCTTCCTCCGATGCAAGGAACATTACTGCCGCTGCCACGTCTTCCGGTTTTCCCAAAGTTCCAAACGGAATATTTCCCTTTATCTCTTCTTTGATCTTCTCCGGAAGAACTTCCGTCATTTCAGTCTCAATAAATCCCGGAGCAATTGCATTCACCGTAATGTTTCTGGACGCAAGTTCTCTTGCAACCGACTTGGTCAAACCGATTACTCCCGCTTTCGACGCAGCATAATTTGCCTGACCTGCATTTCCAGTCACACCTACTACAGAAGACATATTGATGATTCTGCCCTGACGTTGTTTCATCATATGTCTGGATGCAAATCGGATGCAATGGAATGTCCCTTTTAAGTTTGTAGAAATTACATCGTCAAAATCTTTCTCTGACATGCGCATCACAAGTTCGTCCCTTGTAATTCCTGCGTTATTTACAAGAATATCGATTCTTCCATATGTACCTATGATCTCCTTTATAAAGGACTCACATGCCGCAAACTCCGACACATCACATTGTAATATTTCTGCTTTTCCTCCTTTATCCAGGATTCCCTGTTTCACCTTTTTTGCACATTCACATGAACCATTATAGTTGATAATGACAAAGGCTCCTTCGGATGCCAGTCTTTCCGCCACCGCTTTTCCAATTCCTCTAGAGCCACCCGTCACAACCGCAATCTTTCCTCGTAACATACTTTTCTCCTATTTCTTTCCACACATATTCAGATTTTCTATTACTTTCTCCACATCATTCCATGTACTGACATGGAGAACCTTTACTTCTCGGTTAATCTTCCGCATAAATCCTGCAAGTGTCTTCCCCGGACCTATTTCGATAAAGGTATCAACTCCATCTGCAATCATCCGTTCCACACTCTGTTGCCATCGTACCGGCGATGCCACCTGTTTCATCAAAAGTTCTTTGATTTCTTCTGCTTTTGTTACATACCGGGAGGTCACATTTGTCACATACGGAAATTCGGGTTTCCTAAAATTTATGTTCCCCAGTACCTCTCCCAATGCTTCTCCTGCTTCCTTCAAAAACGGCGAATGAAACGGACCGCTTACATTCAGCATAACTGCCCGTTTTGCACCGGCAGACTGAAGCTTTTCTATTGCTGTTTCCACCCCTTCTTTCTTCCCGGTGATTACGATCTGTCCCGGACAATTATAATTGGCAATAAAGACATCCGGAATTTCTCTGATCGACGCTTCTATCTCATCTCCATCCATGCCCAGGATCGCCGCCATTGCACCAACTCCACAAAGTACTGCTTCCTGCATCAGGATTCCTCTTTCCCGCACCGCGAGAATCGCCTCCTTATCAGACATAGCTCCAGTCATCGCAATAGCGCAATATTCTCCAAGGCTTAATCCTGCCGTCACATCCGGTCTGATTCCCTTTCTTTCCAAAATACGCGCCATCGCGAGACAAGTTGTTACTAAGGCAGCTTGCGTATACTCTGTCTGATTTAACTGCTCGTTTTCTTCGAAGCAAAGTTTTTTCATGTCCAGACATAATGCATCGGAAACAGTATCGTAAAGCGCCCTGACTTCCTCGCTGTTCTCATAGAAATCCCTTCCCATGCCAACTTCCTGCACACCTTGTCCTGGGAAAATAAATGCCAGCTTATTCATAACAATTTGTTCCTCTCATCAATGTATCAGTCTCTTTCACCAGCTTTTGAATCAATTCCTGACACGTCAGTTCTTCCTTTACAAGTCCTGCAATCTGTCCTGCCATCACACTTCCATGTACTACATCACCGTCTACTACAGCTTTTCTAAGACCGCCAAGTGTCAGCATCTCCAGTTCCTCCGGTGAAGCCCCTTCGTTTTCCAGCTTCAGATAGTCCTTTGTCATCTGGTTGCGAAGTGCACGAACCGGATGTCCGGTAGTTCTTCCAGTTACTTTGGAGTCAATATCTTTTGCCTTCAAAATTGCTTTTTTATAATTGTCATGAACCTGGGATTCCTTTGTCACAACAAAATGTGTTCCAATCTGTACTGCTTTTGCTCCCAACATCAATGCCGCTGCAATACCTCTTCCATCTGCAATTCCTCCTGCTGCAATCACCGGAATTGAGACTGCATCTACAATCTGAGGAATCAAAACCATTGTTGTATTCTCCCCGATATGCCCTCCGGCCTCTGTTCCTTCCGCCACAACAGCATCTGCTCCGCACCTCTCCATACGTTTTGCCATAGCTACGGATGCAACCACAGGGATAACCTTTGTCCCGGCTTCCTTCCACATTGTCATATATTTTTCCGGATTTCCTGCACCTGTTGTCACAACCGGAACCTGTTCTTCCACAATAATCTTTGCCACTTCATCTGCGCTTGGACTCATAAGCATAATATTTACTCCAAAAGGCTTATCTGTTCGTCTTCTCACTTCCCGTATCTGTTCACGCACCCATTCCACCGGTGCATTGGCAGCACCGATCAGTCCAAGGCCACCTGCCTCTGATACAGCTGCTGCCAAATGGTACTCAGCAACCCAAGCCATCCCTCCTTGAATGATTGGATATTTTATCTTAAGTAGATCTGTGATTTCTGTTTTCATATCATACCTTCCTTTTCCTAATTTCGGGACGTGATAAGCAAAAGTTCACCACGTCCCGAATTGAATTTTTATGATTCCTTTAAGTATTCTACAACAGCTCCTATTGTTGTCAATTTCTTCAAATCCTCTGACGGAATCTCATTTCCAAACTCCTCCTCGAATGCCATGACCATTTCAAACAAGTCTAAGGAATCCGCTCCAAGATCATCCTGAAAAGATGTCTTTTCTGTAAGTGTCTCTACATCGACTCCCAGTGAATTTGCTACAATTTCCTTTACCTTTTCTAACATACTTTTTCTCCTTTTTTATCACTTATTTTTATTTTATATGAACGATAACTCCAAATGAAAGTTACCACTCCAAAACACTTGCTCCCCAGGAAAGTCCCGCTCCAAATCCTGCCAGTATAAGTTTCTGTCCTCTTTTTAACTTTCCCTGACGGTTCATTTCATCCAAAAGTAATGGAATACTTGCCGAAGATGTATTCCCGTATTCCTGAAGATTCATAGGGAATTTATCCAACTCCACGTTCATCCGTCTGGCAACCGCCTCCACAATTCGTCGGTTTGCCTGATGCAATATAAAATGAGCGATATCTTCTTCCTTCAGATTGTTTTCCTTCAGCACACCTGCAATCGCTTCCGGAACCTGCCTCACAGCAAATTTAAAAACTTCCTGTCCATTCATTTTGATATAGTCTCCCATATCACAGGTTAGTGCAGTTCCTTTCCTACCATCCGAACAGGATACTGTTCGATATAAGTTTCCTTTCTCTGCCCGCAGCACTACTGCGCCAGCTCCGTCTCCAAACAAAATACAGGTAGTTCTATCTTTCCAGTCAATCAAAGTAGATAAACATTCTGCGCCAATCAGCAGTACATTCTTGCACATTCCTGCCGCAATATAAGCCTGTGCCGTATTATACGCAAATAAAAATCCCGTACATGCCGCATTCAGATCAAAACAGGTAGCATTTATTGCGTGAATCTCTTTTTGCACCTCACACGCCGTACAAGGAAGAATGACATTGGATGAAATCGTCGATACGATGAGCAGATCAATCTCTTCCTCACACAATTCTGAATCTGTCAGCGCCTGCTTTGCTGCCTTGACAGCCATTGAAACGGTTGTATCTTCTTTTGCTATATGTCTCTTTACAATTCCCGTACGTTCCCGTATCCACTCATCGGATGTTTCTACTGTTCTGGACAGCTCATGATTGTCCATATATTCGACTGGAACATAAGAACCTGTCCCACATATTTTTCCTATCATTCTCTTTCTCCAAACCCTATTATTTTTATTTCCTTATATCTTTATTTTAAAGCATTTTGATATTCAAAGTATATCACTAAAAAAATATTTGTCAAGGATTTTTTCTATGCCATAAGAAACTCCTTGCCGCGAGCTACGCATCTTCACACGAAGTGCGTTTATTTTGATATAGGATTCCGAAGGAATTTCCTATATCAAAAAAGACGCCGCACCTGGCGGCATCTTTCATTTTCTCTAGCGTTCTAATACTTCTTCTGCAATATTTCTTGCATGATCGGAAATACGTTCCAAACATACAAGGGCATCCAGGAATACGATTCCCGAATCCGTACTGCACTGATTATTTGCAAGTCTCTTAATATGCTTTGTACGAAGGGAAACTTCCAGGCCGTCAGCCTGTGTCTCTTTTTCGATAACCCGAAGGGCTTTGTCCTGATTTTTCTCTTCAAATGCTTCCAGCGCATATTTGAAACTGTCAGAACATACCTCCAGCATCTCTTTCATACCTTCTGCACCCGGTTCTGAGAATGTTGCTTTCTTCTCAGCAAGTGTCTCTGCATACTCCGAAATATTTTCACAATAATCGCTGACTCTCTCCATATCAGAAATGATCTGCAGCAAATGTGCAACCTCCTGGTGCTCCTTGTCGCTGACACGAAGAGATGAAATCTTGATCGCATATTCGGAAATTCCTGCACTAAGCTGATCCACTGTAGACTCTTCGTCCCGGATCGCCTGAATATCATCTTTACTCTGTGTAAACATGACTGTCTTTGCTTTCTCAAGAGAATTCAATACAATATGACCCATACGTGAAATTTCAGTAATTGTAGACTGAAGTGCGATTCCCGGTGTTTCTAACATACGGTCATCCAGAAGTACCACACTGTCATCCTGCGCTGTCTCATCCACTCTTCCAATCTTCTTGGCAAGGATGATGATATAATTGGATACAGGGAATAACAGGATCGTGGTTGCAATATTAAACGCTGTATGCACCGTACTGATCTGCGTCTGTGTGATCATGCCATGACCCATACCCGGATTGATCGTCTTGAAGAACACAATTGCAACAATACTGAAAATAACAGTACCAATGATGTTGAATAACAAATGCATAAGAGCTGCTGTCTTGGCATTCTTCTTCGCACCGATACTAGAAAGCATAGCTGTCACACATGTACCGATATTCTGTCCCATGATAATATAAATGGCTGCGCTCATCGGCACCAGACCTGCTGCTGCCAGACTCTGTAAGATTCCCACCGAAGCAGATGAGCTCTGAATGATCGCCGTTACACCTGCACCTGCCAGAATTCCAAGCAGCGGATTCTTGCCTAATGTCATAAACAGGTTTGCAAACTGCGGAGAATCCTGAAGTGGTTCTACAGCAGTTGACATAGTAGAAATACCTACAAACAAGATACCGAATCCGACAATGATGCTTGCCACATCTTTGGATGAATGTCTCTTTCCTGTCAGCATGATCACCACACCGATGATAATCGCGATCGGGGCAAGGTTTGTCGGACTCAAAGCCTTCGCCCATTCTACACTGGATACGAGCCAGCCGGTTACTGTTGTACCAATATTGGCACCCATAATAACGCCCATGGCCTGTCCCAGATTCATGATTCCTGCATTTACAAAACCTACGACCATAACCGTCGTGGCGGATGAGCTTTGGATGACTGCCGTAATTGCCGCTCCTAAAAGCACTCCGAAAAATTTGTTCTTTGTCAACACCTCAAGCAATGATTTCATTTTATTGCCTGCTGCATTCTCAAGGCCTTGCGCCATGATCTGCATACCGTAGATGAACATACCAAGTCCACCTGCAAAAGGTATTAATATCTCTGTGTAATTCATTGGTTTCCTCCCTCGTAAAATGTTAACACCGATTTTACATATTTCTTACATCTTTTTTACAATAGCATTTTATCTGCGGAAACACAACTCTTTTTTTCACGATTTTGGATTTCTTTATCGTTTCATCTTCGGTTCAAAGATCCAGGAAGCAATATATCCGAAAATCAAAGCTGCCGATGTTCCGGCCGCTGCCGCTTTGAATCCGCCTAGAAATGTCCCAATAAATCCTTCTGCGTGTATTGCTTCCTTGACTCCTTTAAAAAGTACATTTCCGAATCCAAGCAGCGGGACACTGGCCCCGGCCCCGGCAAATTTTTGAAACGGCTCATATATTCCGCAAAACCCAAGAACCGATCCCGTACATACAAGAAGCACCATTACCCGCCCCGGCATCAGTTTTGTCCGGTCCAGTAAAATCTGCGAAAGCGCGCAGATAAGCCCGCCTACCCAGAATGCATTGATATAATCCATATTTCCCCTCCTAACAGTGTTCCAACACAATCCCATGTGCAATTCCCGGAACACTTTCTCCTTCATTGAAACTTACCGTGGACATCAAAGCTCCCGTCGGGACAAAAAGAACTCTTTTCCATTCTCCCCGTTCCAATTTCGGAAGAATGTAAGATGCAAGGGTCGTTGCCGCACAGCCGCAGCCGCTTCCTCCGGCATGTGTATCCTGCGTCTTCTGGTCGAAAATCACCATGCCACAGTCCATATGGTTTTGCTTGATATCTTTTCCTTCTTTTCGCATCAGATCAAACAGAATGCTCTGTCCCACATATCCAAGATCTCCTGTAATGATCCTGTCATAATCACTTTCTTTTCTTCCAAGATCCTCCAGATTCCGTAATATCGTGTCACAGGCCGCCGGCGCCATGCAGGCTCCCATATTCTGAGAATCTTTTAATCCGTAGTCCACAATTTTCCCTACGGTTACACCGGCAATTCTAACCCGGCTTTTTTTCTTTCCTACGAGAAATGCACCGCTTCCCGTCACGGTCCACTGGGCAGACAACGGCCGCTGCGTGGCATATCCAAGGGGGAAGCGGAACTCTTTTTCCGCGCTTCCGAAATGACTGGAGGTAACAGCAAGCATCAAATCTCCATACCCTGCCGCCACGGTCATAGCGCTTAGAGCAAGCGCTTCTCCGGATGTGGAACATGCCCCATAGAGCCCAAACATGGGAATCTGTAATGCTTCTGTTCCCATGCTTGTTGCAATCCCCTGACGCAAAAGATCTCCACCATAGAGATAACGAACCTCCTGCGGCGTTACATGTACCTTTCTAAGTGCCAGAAGGCAAGCTTCTTTCTGCATTGTACTTTCTGCCGCCTCCCATGTTTCTTCCCCGAAAAGATCATCTTTTCCTACTTTATCAAACAATTTTCCAAGGGGCCCTTCCCCTTCTTTTTTCCCCACAATCGAACCACTGCTTACAATAAATGGTGCATTTTCAAACCAGATACTCTGACTTCCTTTGATCACGCAATCACCCCCGCTTTCATCGCCAGATAATAAATCACTCCAAGAACCCAGGATGTCATCACCCCATAGAGTATAACCGGTCCTGCAATTGTAAAAATTTTGCAGCCGATTCCGAAAATCTGCCCTTCTTTTTTGTATTCAATAGCCGGAGATGCCACAGAATTCGCAAACCCCGTAATGGGCACAAGCGCTCCTGCCCCGCCCCATTTTGCTATCTTATAGTACACATTGAATCCCGTCAGGATTACGCTTAACAACACGAGCACCAAAGAAGTCCATGCCCCGCTTATGTCATCTGAAAGACCTTTTCCTTTACAATAATTGAGTATAAACTGACCGATGACACAGATTCCCCCTCCCGTGACAAATGCTTTTGCCATATTCAGGTATACGTTGTGCACCGGAGTTTTCTTTTTGACATACTGTTCGTATGCCTTTTCCATTTTCTCTTTTTCCATATAATTCCTTTCTACCATCGGTTTGCAAAGAAGATCAAAGCTCCCACGCCTCTTCCAATGGCCATGCTTAATATAATGTAGGGAACACATTTTATAATCCGGATCCGCCGGATAAAAATCGGGAACACATTTAGAATTTCCGCAAGCGCCATTGCCCAACATCCTGCAAAGATTCCTGCAAATAGCCCAAATACCGCTACTGCAATTTTCCCCATTTCCAAGGGAATCTGATAAATAATAAAAATATTCCCCAAAATCCCTCCAAGTGCAATACTTGTCTCATAAAGGAGTACATGTTTTCCCGTATGCGTCCGATCTGCAAAGTCCGATACGACTCCCAGACTGATGATGAAGGAGAATAGTCCCGCAGCGACTGTCACACCTGCACTAAGTCCTATGAGTGCCAGCAGAAACTGTTTTGCCCACATCGATTTCCTGCCCCTTTCTCGAATAATTCTCAATCAACGTTGTCTGAATATCATTTTCATAAAGCCGCATTTCTACTTCCATCGGTGTAGGATCCACACTGAACTTCTTTCCTCCGAAATGGTTGAAGAATATGAGGATCCCCACAATCATTCCAATGCTGTACATAAATTCCAGCACCGTAAACCCGTCGCTTGGATTCCCCATCAAAAGTTCATATATCTGCCCAAACAATTTCGTTGTATCCACATCATTATTGAAGGTCATAATAGAAAAAGCCGCCCCGGTAAATGTAATTGCAACAACGGCAATCACCTTCATCCAATGTACGAACGCACCTGGTGTTTTCTGATTTTCAAATGTAATAATGAGATCCGGTTCTCCTACATTCTGAATTTCCAACATCGGATATTGTTTATGAATACACTCTATGATCTTTAAAATGGAAATGACACATCTTCTTTTCTTTCCGTTCCGGAATTTCAGAAGTTTCATCGCTTTCAGCTTCGGAACCACCGTCGGATCGGAACATTCGATTTGTACAACATCTCCAAGGGATACATCCGGATGTGTTACTTCTATATTTTGCTCTGCTTTTAGGTAAATAGTCTCTTTCTTCATCCGATCATCCGCTCCATCTGCACCTTTGCTCTTTTCACAAGAACGCCATCCTCAATCTCGCCTGTGCTTCTTACATCCGAAAAATAATAAATAAATCCGGCTAAAACAGCCAAAAGCACGATAAAAAACAGGCATATCCGAAGCTTTTTCCTTGATCTTTCCATACTTCACACCTTCCTTTCGTCTGGTAAGTAGTATGTGATTTCCCGGAAAAAATATACATCGGGTATGCCTTTTTCTAAATCTTTTCTCTTAAATTTTTCAAAATACGCTTTTCCAGTCTGGAAACCTGTACCTGGGATATGCCAAGCTTTTTTCCGATTTCGGACTGTGTCTTATTTGCAAAATATCGTAAATAAATGAGCTGTCTTTCTTCTTTGTCCAAATGGGTCAATAGCTGCGATAGCAACATATGGTTGATGATTTTTTCTTCTTGTTCCTCCTTCTCCGGCAGCCGCTCCATAAGCTGTAGTTCACTGCCATCCTGCTGGTATACCGGTTTGTGAAGTGACTCCACCTCGCCGGTGGATTCCAATGCCTGCACAAGTTCCTCCTTTGGCACATCCATTGTATCTGCGATTTCCTCCAGTGTGGGTTCCCGGTTCAGTTTATCCGTAAGTTTTTCTTTTACCAAATACGCTTTATATGCCAGTTCTTTCAACGACCGGCTTACTTTTATCATACCATCATCTCTTAAAAACCGTTTGATTTCCCCGGATATCATGGGGACTGCATACGTTGAAAATTTCACATCATATGACAGATCGAATTTGTCGATTGCTTTTAGCAACCCGATACTTCCGATTTGAAATAAATCTTCCGCTTCTGTCCCCCGTCCATAAAAACGCTTGGCAACGCACCAGATCAGCCCCACATTTTCCTCTACAAGCTGTGTCCTCGCTTTTTCATCTCCCTCGTGTGAGCGTTTGATCAAAGCGATTGTGTGCTCCATGCTTCCCGTCCTTTCCCTATGATTTTCTCCATATACACTGTAGTCCCTTTCCCCGGTTTTGATGTCACTTCCAGTTTGTCCATAAATGCTTCCATAAATGCGAATCCCATGCCGGATCTTTCAAGTTCCGGTTTTGTTGTAAAAAGCGGTTCCATGGCCTTTTGCACATTTTCGATCCCTTTTCCCTGATCTTCGATCCGGATACAGATCTTATGCCCTTTGGTCCTGCACACGATCCGGATTTTATGTACCTCATTTTCATACCCATGAATGATCGCATTGGTCACAGCCTCAGATACCGCTGTTTTCACATCCGACACTTCCTCCAGCGTCGGATTGAGTTGTGTCATAAATGACGCCACCGTTACTCTTGCGAATCCTTCATTCGTGGATCTGCTGTCAAATACTACTTCCATTTCATTTGTGTCTTTCATATACTCTGTTCCTCCTCGCACATCTGCATGATTTTTGTAACCCCTGACATCAGCAGGATCTTCTTCATTCTTTCATTGGTATGGGATGCCCACACTTCTCCTCCGAGAAGATTTACTTTCTTATAGCGCCCCATGATCACACCTATTCCGGAACTGTCCATAAAATGAGTCCCTTTGAAATCAAATATGACATGTTTGATATGCTTCCTTTCAATCAGATGATCCGACATTTTCCGGATATCTTCTGCGTTGTGATGATCTAGTTCACGCGGCAGAAAAATAGTCAGGCAATTCTCCTGTATTCTGTAGTCCATGTTTTTCTTCCCCCTTATTTAAAATTTCTTGTATACATGTAATAAAATGTGAACTTTCCTATATCATAAGAAAAGACAGAGAAAACTCCCTCATCTTCTCTGTCTTTTGTGTACTATTCTTCGTTATTGTCTTCTGTATTTCCAGAATCCTGCGTGTTGTTTTCTGTACTTTGGGATTCTTTCTTGCTTTCCAGTTCAGCTACCGCATCCGGATAAAGTTCCTTCGCTTTCTCATAAGTGGATTTGTATTCTTCTGTCTTTCCTGCTTTTTCATAAGCCTGCATAAGCAGAAGCAGAGCCTGTCCATCGTCATATCCTTCATCCAGAGATATCACCGTACTCAATGACTCAATTGCATCTTCGTAGCTGCCTTCCTCAAAACTTGCTTTCCCTGATCGATACTGCTTTTTGCATACTCGCGGTGAAATATCATCATGAATTTCTTTGTATAATTTCTTCGCTTGCTCGCCCAGTGAGTCCTGATTGATCTTCAGAAGCTGTTCTAGCATCTGGGCGTCACTTTTCTCTTTTGAGCTCCAGTAATCTTCCAAAACAAGCAAGGATTCATAACTTTCCTGGGTGGATTCTGCCGTTTTCTTGGCAGCCTCCGTATCTGCGTTGGCATCTCGATATCCTTCCAGTTCCTTTTTGAGCGCGCTGACTTCCGCATTCTTTGCCGCAATCTGATCGCTGTATTTCACGATCTCTTTGTTGCGTTTCGATGCCTGTGCCTGATCAACCCCGGGAACTACAAGGAACCATACGACCGCCGCTCCTACTGCCAATCCGATCAGAAGATTGACAAACGTCGTAAGAAGTCCATTGTCCTTCACACCTGCCGCTGCCGGCTGGATGATCGTCTCATTTCCAACTTGATAAGTAACGGTCTGTTCTTTTTCTTCTTTGATTTTTGCAATCTTTTTGCTGTTCAGTCTCGACAATTCATGCATATACCGCAATGTCATCTCGTTGGTCGTATCAAGCTTATGTGCTCTTTTGAGTACTTGTCTTGCTTTGCCGTACTGCTCCGTCCTTATATAGAGAAGCGCAAGAAGCAGTTGGGCTTTCAAAAATGTCGGATGAGCCTGTACAACCTTCTTCAACTGGATCAGTGCAAGATCCTCCCCATTCTGATCACAATAAGTCAGGCACTGATTGTACTTCTTGATCGCATTATTTGCAACCTCCAGCTCCGCCGGATTCCCCTGTACTTTTTTTATAAAATAGTCTGCAATGTTTTCATGGCTCTTAAAGTTCTTACTGATGATCCATTCTACAAGCGCCTCTCCGACTTCGCCTCTTGCGTAATAGACAAGTCCCAGAAGGTTTCTCGCCGTTACGTTCCTTCTATTATATTGAAGGCTCTTTCTAAGAGAACTTATGGCTCCGGATGTATCGTGAATCTGCGCCTTATTAAGCCCGTCATTATACCAGTAATTTGATTGATATATCAGTTTCTTTGTATACTCCAACTTGTTCTCCCCACAATCTTTACTTCGTCTGTTTTACCATCTCACGCAGAATATCCGTCATATCTGTAAGATCTTCCTGATAAATTGCGTCCTCGATCTGCTCCACTTCCACACTTGGTTTAAATTTCTTCAATTCTTCTTCAAAATCCAACATTTTTTAACGCCTCCCCGTTAATTTTTCGATCATACCCACAAGATAAAGGGATCCAAGACAGTAAAGTCTCCCGTCTTTGCCTTTCTTCTCCATGGCTAATCGGAATGCCTGTCCTAAGTCTTCCTCCGCCAACACCTCTTCATCTGTATATTGACGAAACACGCTGGCAAGCTTACTGATTTCTTCACCACGTGTATCCTGTATTTTCGTAATAATATAGGCGTCTGCCTGAACTTCTTTGCAAAGGCATTCTACCATCTTCCTGTAATTCTTATCCTGTACTGCTGAGAATAGTATCACAGTATGCTCTTTCGAAGCAGCGTCTTTCACACTTTTGACAAATGTTTCTATCGCTCCCACATTGTGCGCCCCGTCAATCCATACGCCCGGCAGAATCTCTTCCATTCTTCCCGGCCACCTCACCTGCTCTATTGCATGCTGCCAAAGAGCCAGATCCTGTTCTTCCGGGAAAATACTTTCCAATGCTTTGATTGCAAGCATGGCATTCTCCGCCTGATATATTCCTATATTATGAAGCTTCCATGTAGTATATTTATCATACGCACTCACTGTTGAAAAATCAATATATTTATCCTCTCTTTTTTGAATTTCGTACGCATTTTTCGCGATTTTTATACATGGTGCCGCAAGTTTTCCCGCTCGCATTTCAATTGCATCGGTACTGGCTCTTTCACCCAGAAATACAACCGGCACATGCGGTTTTATGATCCCGGCTTTCTCCTTTGCAATCTCTTCTATCGTATTTCCAAGGATCTCCATATGATCCAGACTTACCGATGTGATCACGGTTACGATGGGATGCCGCACTGCGTTCGTTGCATCAAGCCTTCCTCCGATTCCCGTCTCCAAAATGATGTATTCCATGTCTGCTTCCATGAATGTATACATAGCCATTCCAAACAGGAACTCAAAATAGCTCGGATGAGGCAGTCCTTCCTTCTCCATTTCATCTACTACATGTTTCACATGATTGAATACTTCAATAAATTTTTCATCGGAAATGTCTTCGCCGTTGATTTTGATCCTCTCATTGATTTCCATAAGATGAGGCGAAATAAACATTCCCGTTTTCTTTCCTTTTTTTAGAAGGACCGCCTGCATATATGCACAGACTGATCCTTTTCCATTTGTTCCCGCTACATGAAGGATTTTACGTCCTTCCTCGGGATCTCCCAAACGTGCAAGAAATTCTCTGGTATGCTCCAGAGAATTCTTACTTGTAAATTTAGGAATATCCTCAATATAGGATACCACCTCTTGTTTATTCATTTGTCTCTCCATTTGCTGCCGTTGTCTTATCGGCTTCTTCCGCTGCTTTCTTTGCTTTCTCCGCCTCTTCATACTGCTTTGGAGTCACGAGTTTTCCATCATAGAACACCCATTCAGCAGATTCGCGGAAAATACGGTTGCTGGAGCCGACCTGACAGACTTTAATCTTGTCACCGTTTTCTAATTTTACATTTTCCAGATCCAGTCTTGTATTATTCAGGAATTTTGCACTTTGCTTTTCTCCGTTTACGTAGACTTTACTGTTCTGCGTAAAATTCTCTCCATACAAGCTATAGCTGTCCTGCAGCGTCGGAACAATATCCGTCACAATGGTATCAAGAATTCCCATCTTCATGTAGCCTGTATGTACCGGGTTCTTTCCATTATATACATACTGTTTTCCATATAAAATATCGTATTGAAGCAGCTCTAGATCCGCAAGATAATTCTTTGTCTTTCTTCTGTTCTGGTGATAATTAAATATGGTTCCCGAATGAATATCCAGACGTTCAAACACATCTGCCATGATCTGATATGCAGCAATGTTCTTATCTTCTTTCTTCAATCCGATATTGTCCCAGATTACATAATTGGTATTGTAAAGGTATCTGCCTTTCAAATCTTCTGCTTTCAGTCCCATCGTTGGGAGATGATCTCCATAAAGAACAAGTACGACCGGTTCTTCTCTTTCTTCCAGCATTCCAATCAGATCTCCGATAAACTGATCGGTCTGATAAAGCTGATTCACGTAATATTCCCAGGCGTTTGTTCTTCCTTCATCTTCAATCCCTTCTACTTTGATCCGCGGATTTTCTATCAATTTTTCTTCCGGATAATCTCCATGTCCCTGTACGGTAATTCCGAATACAAAATCCTGCTGTTCTGTAGAATCCATAGCATTTTTGATATGTTCTGTCAAAATACCATCTTTCGCCCATCCATTTTCCGTCACTTGAAGGATATTCATGAATTCTTTACTCGTATAACTGTCAAATCCGATATTATTGAAAACATCCGCACGGCTGTAGAAATTTCCCCCATTGTTGTGGAGTGCATGTGCTCCATAACCGAATTTTTTCAAAGCAGTGGCTGCGCTCTCCGCCTGTGTTGTCTTAAGCACTGTCTTATACGGATATTCTCCCGGTCCAAAATAACGCATACTCATTCCGGTAAGCACCTCAAATTCTGTGTTGGCAGTACCCGCGCCCACAGATGGCGCTTTGAAATATCCGGATGAATAATTCTGGCTAAGTTTCCGGAAATTCGGAATCGGATCTTCGGATGTTGTGAAAAATTCTACTTCACTTGGATCAAAGAAAGATTCCAACTGAATGAAAATGATATTCGGCATCTCTTTTCTCGATGTTGAAACCTCTGTAACCTTTCCACTCTCGGCAATTTCTTCCATCATTTCTTTGCTGTAACCACTTGGCTGCGAAATTCCTGTATTAAATACACTGGCAGAAAAGCAGTAAGGAAATCCATAATCTTCATATGCAAATGCAATGTTTCCAAAATAGTTGGAAACCACACGTTTATCAATAGCATAATCAGTCACAAATCCCGTAATTCCGAACAGAACTACCGTAGCAGTCAATGCAAGCCACCTGTGCATTTTCCCTGTATATTGTCCGCCTCGCCGCCACATGGATACCATCCACACAATAACCGCCGCAATTCCGATTGCCAGCATCAGCCCCTGAAATCCACTGAAATACTTGTCAAACAATGTTACCGCATCCGTCAGTACTTTCAAGTCCTGGGCATTAAACGGCGTAACACGTATCAATAACATGTAACCGTTTGTAATTCCAAGTCCTAACCAGAATACGGTGATCAGAATTCTTGTAAAGACCCGGCGCCGTACAAGGTATACAAGCATAAATGTAATAAAAATCAAGTACGTATTGAACAAAAATGTCCAAGGTGACCCCACCATATATTCCCATGCCTTAAAAAGAGAATGTCTGGAAATCCCTTCAATTGTAAAATTGATCAGGCAGGCATACAGTACATGAAGCAGGAGAGAGAACCGGTTCATGGTCTCATAGACCGGTTTCATCTTCTGTGCAAAAGCACTGTTCCTACGCTTTTCAAGGATTGCCTCCCGGCGCGCCTTTTTCGCTTTCCAGTATTCTTTGATATCTTCTTTCTTTATCTTTTTAAACTGAATCTGCTTCATGAACTAACCTCTTTCCAAGATGCAAATATTATTTTCTTAAAGCTTCAAGCCTTTCTTTTACCTGCTCCATCATCTGTGTATATTTTTCCAATTTTGCCTTTTCTTCGTTAATCTTTGCTTCCGGAGCTTTGCTGATGAATTTCTCATTGCTGAGCATTCCGTTTACACGGGCAAGCTCTTTTACAAGACGCGCTTCTTCTTTCTCAAGACGCTCGATCTCCTGTGCAAAATCTACAAGGTCTTCCAATGGCAGATAGCATACTGCATCTGTCACTACAACAGAAACTGCATCTTCACCGATTCCATCCTTGTGATCCTGAATGATGATCTCACTCGCACTCATAAGCGGTGCTGCTGACAATTTCAGAAGTTCAAATCCACTACAGATTTCTTCCTTCTCGCTTACAACAAATACTTTTGCCTTGCGGGAAGGTGCAACATTCATCTCTGCACGTACATTACGAACACCACGGATTACTTCTTTCATGCGCTCTACGATTTCCTCTTCTGCCGCAAAGTTCCATTCTTCTTTGTATACCGGCCATGAAGACATCATGAGAGACTCTTCTTCCGGAACAAGTGCACTGTAAATTTCCTCTGTTACAAACGGCATGTATGGATGGAGAAGTTTTAATGCATCTCCTAAAACAGTTTTCAATGTCCAAAGCGCCGCATTTGCAGATACCGGATTCTCTTCTGCATGGTATGTGCGGTATTTTGTCATCTCAATGTACCAGTCGCAGAATTCATTCCAAATAAAATCGTAGACTTTCTGTACCGCAATACCAAGTTCAAATTTATCCATATTTTCTGTTACGTCTTTGATCAATGTATTTATTTTGGAAAGAACCCATTTATCTTCCGGAGCAAAATCTTCTGCTTTCGGCTCTGTGATTTGTCTTCCCTCCATATTCATCATGATGAAACGGGAAGCATTCCATACTTTGTTTGCAAAGTTTCTGTTTGCTTCTACACGTTCCTCATAGAAACGCATATCATTTCCTGCTGCATTTCCTGTTACGATTGTAAGACGGAGCGCATCTGCACCGTATTTATCGATGATCTCAAGTGGATCAATACCATTTCCAAGAGATTTACTCATCTTCCGTCCCTGAGAGTCTCTCACAAGTCCGTGGAATAACACTGTGTGGAATGGAGCTTTTCCCGTATATGCGTATCCTGAGAAGATCATACGGATTACCCAGAAGAAAATGATGTCATATCCTGTTACAAGTACGTCTGTCGGATAGAAGTAATCCAAATCTTCTGTATTTTCCGGCCAACCAAGTGTTGAGAATGGCCATAGCGCAGAACTGAACCATGTATCCAACGTATCCTCATCCTGTGTAAAGTGTTTACATCCGCATTTCGGACATACATCCGGCATTTCTCTTCCTACTACAATTTCTCCGCACTCATCACAGTAATATGCAGGAATTCTGTGTCCCCACCAGATCTGACGTGAAATACACCAGTCACGGATATTATCAAGCCAGTTCATATATGTCTTATTCATACGATCCGGAACTAATTTGATTTCTCCTTTTTCAACTGCATCAATACACATCTTGGCAAAATCTTCCATTTTTACAAACCACTGCTGTTTGATCAACGGCTCTACCGTTGTTCCGCAACGTTCATGTGTACCTACGCTATGTGTATGATCCACAACTTTTACAAGATATCCTTCCTTTTCCAGATCTTCTACGATTGCTTTTCTTGCTTCATAGCGTTCCATACCTGCGTACTTGCCACCAAGCTGGTTGATCGTAGCATCATCATTCATGATATTGATTTCCGGAAGGTTGTGTCTCTTTCCTACTTCAAAGTCATTCGGGTCATGTGCCGGTGTGATTTTTACCGCACCTGTTCCAAATTCTTTGTCTACATAGTAGTCTGCCACAATCGGAATTTCTTTATTAACAAGTGGTAAAAGAGCTTTCTTTCCAACAATATCTTTGTATCTCTCATCATCCGGATGCACTGCGATCGCAGTATCTCCAAGCATTGTCTCCGGACGTGTCGTTGCGATCTCAAGGAATCTGTCTGTTCCTACGATCGGGTATTTGATATGCCAGAAATGTCCTGCCTGTTCCTCGTGGTCTACTTCCGCATCAGAAAGAGCAGTCTTACATACCGGACACCAGTTTACAATACGGGATCCTTTGTAAATATATCCTTCTTCATATAACTTGATGAATACTTCTTCTACTGCTTTGGAACATCCTTCGTCCATTGTAAAACGCTCTCTGTCCCAATCACAGGATACACCGAGTTTCTTAAGCTGGCCTTCAATTGTTCCTGCATATTCATCTTTCCACTGCCATGTGCGTGCAAGAAAACCTTCTCTTCCTAATTCTTTCTTATCGATTCCTTCTGCTTTTAACTGTTCTGTAACCTTAACTTCAGTAGCAATGGCTGCATGGTCTGTTCCCGGAATCCAAAGGGCGTTGTAGCCCTGCATTCTCTTGTAACGGATCAGAATATCCTGTAATGTATTGTCAAATGCGTGACCCATGTGAAGTTTCCCTGTAATATTTGGTGGCGGCATGACCGTTGTAAACGGCTTTCTGCTTCTGTCTACTTCTGCATGAAAATACTTGTTCTCACACCACTTCTCATAAAGTTTTGGCTCAATCTCTTTCGGATTGTACGTCTTTTCAAGATTTTTACTCATGATTTCCTCCTTCAAATGCAATAAATTTTCCCTATAAATTTTAAAAAACCCTCTACATTTTTAAAATGTAAAGGGCGAATGATCGCGGTACCACCTTTGTTATATGCGTTCATTTCCGCATATATCTCTTCAGTTCGTTAACGGGAACTACGCGTGATACCCTACTGATGCTATATCATATACTGCCCCTGTTCAGATACCCGGCTCCAAAGCTACCTTCTATATCTTCTTCTTGAAACCGTCTTCCAGCCATTGAACAGTTCTCTCTTGCAAGGAATAATATATACTCTTCTTTCTCATTGCCTTTGCGCTATTTTGGTAATAACTAAATTTTATCTTATCGTCTGCATTCCTATTTGTCAAGGATTTCATAAATTCTTCACAGATTCTTAAGAGTCTTCTATTTCTTTTTTCCATTCCAATTTGTTTTGGCACATTTTCTCTAATCATCTTGACAGTAATTCTTCATTATATTAGACTAAAAAATAGGTAGTGGCTATGCTATATAGAAGACTATCCAATTTCTTTCACATATCAATAATATCTATTATCAATATTTTCTTTTTGGTCTTTCGATATCTCATCGAAATATCCCATAAAGTGCAAACTGAAACAACAGAAATGTAAAAGCCATTGTCTACCTATAAAAATTTTGATATATTAAAGATAGTCTCATATATAGCTTACAGAAAGGAGCTATATGCCAAACAATCAAGAAATTTTATCAGAACAGAAGGCCGTACAACATGAAGATGCAGCTTTGAAAACAATGCTACAATTTTTCGCTGATGAAATGCTTCCCACCTTTGGTATTGAAGGAAAAGTAAAGCAACTTGCCCCTACAGAACTTGTACATTTGAAAATAAAAAAAATGTATCAGGATTCCAATCTAATTATGGAAGACGGTTCTTGGAAACATTTTGAATTTCAAAGCAGAAACGAAGGTGTAGCCGGACTAAGACGCTTTCGCACATATGAAGCATTAACAAGTCAGCAGTATCGTGTTCCTATTACCACATACGTATTATTTTCCGGAAACATCAAGAAACCAATGACTACGCTAACCGAAGGAATTAATACCTACCGTATCGTACCCATAATTATGCGTTCTAAAATTGCCGATGAGATTTTCAAACAGCTTCAGGAAAAATCCCAAAAAGGAATTCCTCTTACAAAAGAAGATCTTGTGCAGCTGCCTCTATGTCCACTTATGAGTGGTAACATGAATATAAAAGAACGTATCAAATCTGCCTTTTCACTTGTAAGAGCCAAAACTGTTCTGGAAAATGAAGAAATAAGTAAAATAGAGGCGGTGATCTATGCAATGGCAGAGAAATTTTTAGAGTCAGCAGATATGAAAGAAATAATGGAGGATGTTCGAATGACTAAACTTGGAAGAATGATTTATGAAGAAGGCGAAGAGCAAGGAAAATTAGAAGCAGCTAAAAAACTTCTTGACATTTTAGATGAACGCGTAATTGCAGAGCGCATTGGTCTGCCATTAGAAACTGTACAAAAGATGAAGGAAGAATTTTATAATCCAAAAAAATAACGGCATATAGTAAAACATCAGACTGCCTTTGATATATTGTCGGTAGTCTGATGTCTTCTATTTCTTTACTTATAAAAAAGTTGAGAATATAGATGCAAACACCACGGTCAGTAATCCCGAAACCGCAACGGACAGGCTACTCATTGCGCCTTCCACATCTCCGATTTCCAGTGCTTTCGATGTTCCGATGGCATGGGACGCCGTACCAAAAGCTAGTCCAACCGCAATCGGTTCATAAATACGGAACAGTTTGCAGATTACCTGCCCGATTACATTTCCCAAAACACCTGTAATCAAAATGACTGCTACCGTAATCGTTGTAACCCCTCCAAGTTCTTCCGAAACCCCGATTCCAATTGCTGTTGTGATGGATTTTGGAAGAAGGGTGACATATTGTTCATGGGATAATTCAAACAGATATGCCATTCCAAGAATACTTCCAAGACTTGAGAATACTCCTGCCAGAATCCCAAGACTTACTGCCAGAAGATTTTTCTTCAATAAATCGATTTTCTGATATAACGGAATCGCCAATGCCACTGTAGCCGGCGTTAAAAGATAACTTAAATATTGTGCTGTTTCATTGTAAGTTTCATATTCCACATCTAAAATTTGAAGGGCAGCTATGACAAATACAATCGACAGCAGTAAGGGATTTAGAATTCCCCATTTTAGTTTTTTCTTCAGGAAAAGTCCTACCGCATATCCTGTCAGACTGATTGCCACGCCAAAATACAAAGATTCGGAAAACATTTCTTTCATCGCCTATGCCTCCCCTCTCTTTTTAGCCCGGATGACTGCCTGGGAAACTTTCCCCGTACAAACCATTACGACAACAGTCGATACACTTGTAATTACAACCAGTGGAACAAAAATCTCTTTTATCCCAGACCAGACTCCCATAATTCCTACCGCCGCCGGAATAAACATAGGCGGCATAATATCAATGAGGAAATCCGCTGCAATTTTCACCTGCTGCAATTTGACAACCTTTGTACAAAGACAGATGAGCATGAGAACTAGTCCATAAATACTGGCCGGTATCGGAAGAGGAAGGATCACATGCAGGACTTCTCCCGCAAATGTAATCCCCAAAATAATTCCAAATTGATATAATAATTTCATCTTTCTCTTCCTTTATCCTAACAATATTTCTTTCAACTCTTCTACTTGTTTGGCAACATAGGATGCATGATTCTTTTCAAACTCTTCCCTGCACCCGTAACCATAAAGAACTCCAATGGAATCAATCCCATTTTTATTTGCACCGATGATATCATGCTCTCTGTCCCCTATCATAATTACTTTGGACAAATCCTGAATTTTGTTTTCCTGAAGAGCATAAGTGATCACCTCGGCTTTATCTACTCTCGTTCCATCCAGCTCGCTTCCGGAAAGGAAGGTAAAATACTTCATCAGATCAAAATGTTCCAATATCTGTCGTGCATAGATTGACGGTTTGGAAGTTGCAACAAGCAGTGTCTTTCCTTGTTCTTTCAGAAGTTCCAGCATCTCCCGTATTCCCGGATAAACTTTATTTTCAAAAAGCCCCGTCACTGCAAAGCGTTCTCTGTATTTTTCCACCGCCTGATCCCCTTGTGCATCATCAAGTTCATAATATACCATGAAAGATTCCTTCAAAGGCGGTCCGATGAACTTGCACAGACTGTCCAGATCCTCTACATGAATTCCAAAAGATTCCAGCGCATAAGCCACTGATTTTGTAATGCCTTCTTTCGGATCTGTCAAAGTCCCATCAAGATCAAATAATATATACTCGTAGTCTTTTTTTTCTAGTTTGCTTTTCTCTTGCTGTTCCATTCTCCTATTACCTCATTTACTGTCGAAACTGTTACAAATGCCTTAATATCTTCATCATGCATGTATTCCAGCAATTTCCCATATTCATTCTGTGTCAGAATGGTCTGGATTTCAAACCGCTCTTTCTTATCGTATCCTCCAATGGCCTTATAGAGCGTTACTCCTCTTACGATTCTCTCCGCAATAAATTTCTGCACTTCTTCATATCGGTCTGTCAAAATACATACTCGTTTTCTACGATTAAAACCGCTGATAAAATTATCGATTACAATTCCATTTGCATAAGTTCCAAGAATACTTAATACAACCACTTTTGTGTCATATACAAGCATGGAGCTTATGGCAACACACATTCCCGTAATCGTCATTGCTTTTCCAATCTCAACATGGGTAAACTTGCTGAGTACCTTTGCTACAATATCCAATCCTCCGGAAGATGCATTGGCATTGAATAACATGGCAAGACCTACGCTCACGATCAAAATATAGCTAATCGTATCCAAAAGAATATCATCTGTTAACGATTTGTTATTTGGTGCAATATGCTCAAATATAAACAGAAAAAACGGGAGCATCGCCGATGTATAAATCGTTTTCGCTCCGAATTCTTTTCCGATCACCACAAAGCCTACAACAAGCAATGCTGCATTCAAAATAAATGTCATAACTGAAATCGGAAGGGGAATGAAATTCTCCAACACGATTACAAGTCCCGATAAACTTCCTACAATTACGTTACTCGGTATCATGAAGAAATATACTGCTGCTGAAATAATAAAGATACCTACCGTAATCAAGCCATATTCTTTTAAAAATCTCTCCTTATCCATTAGAACCTCCCACTATCTTGTAAATAATATGTCATGATTGACCATTTGATAAAATTCCCGCTTTATGTCATGATAACTCATATTCGGAAGTGACATAAGCCACATTAACTTTGTAATTGTAGCTTCCAATGTCATATCATAGGACTCGATCAGGTCAAAATCCTGCTTCACCTTCTGTCCCACTTCATAGACCGTCATATTACTTCCTTCATTTACAACCTGCGTTGTCATAACAACAAGCTTTCCTTTTTCCTTCCACTCTTCCATCTGTTCATAAAATTCATGGACGATACTCTGAGGCATTCCCCCGACACCAAAACTTTCAATCACAATACAATCATAATCCTTAAAAATATAAGACAAAATATCTGACTTCATTCCCGGAATCAGTTTCAGCACATAAATACTGTTTTTCATCTCATGATAGAAACGTACACGGTATTTGTGCGGAGTGGTCGGAATGTAACGGATCACCATGCCATCCTGTATGACTGCAATGTAAGGATAATTAATACTCTCAAATGCATTGTAACTCTTCGCACATACCTTTTTTGCCCTTGTACCTACGATCACTTTCCCATCAAATACGATATTCACATCCTGGGAGTCATCATCTGACGCATAGATAAAGCTGTCCAGAAGATTCGTCTTGGCATCTGTCACATCCATATTGATCGGTTTCTGCGCCCCTGTGATCACAATCGGTTTCCTTGAATTCTGTATCATATAGGAAAGCGCCGCTGCCGTGTAGGCCAGTGTATCCGTTCCATGACAGATTACAAACCCATCATACTTATCATATTGTTCTTCAATCGTCTTTGTAAGAAGCTCCCAGTGCTCCGGCATCACATTCGTACTGTCAATGTTGCATACCTGCATGGTCTTCACTTCACATACTTCTTTCACCTGGGGAATATAGGACAGGACGTCCTCTGAAGACAGTCCAGGTGAAAGTCCATTACCTGACTGTTTTGACGCAATGGTACCCCCGGTACCGATCATGAGAATTTTCTTTTTCATTTTCTTTTCCTCTTCCATCTGTATTTTACCCAAAATTCGCCTTTACAAGCTCACAGTATTCCTCATAAGCTTTCATTCCCTTCAGACTTTCCAAAGATTTCATGACTTCTGTATAATACCAGCCAATGATCTTCTTATCCTTCATACGGAAACGCTTCCAAAGTTCTTCCCCATAGATTGGATAATCACGGTTGATATCCCGTATATTGGACAGCTTGTCCGCAAGACCAATATACTTCAATTCCGTTGGTGCTGTCTTCAAATATTCAATCGTCGCGCTCTTACGTTCTTTCCATGTCTTTGTCTTGTCTTCACTCTCCTGCGCAACCAAAAATGCTACCCGCTCCCCAAACTCTCTTTGAAGAATCTCTTCTGTTACACCTTCACAATCTTCAATGGTATCATGGAGAATTGCAGCCGCTATTACTTCTTCATCCTCTGTCATGGAAGAAATAATCTCTCCCACTTCTAAGGGATGAACAATATACGGTCTGCTTGTTCCCTTTCGAACTTGTCCTTCATGAGCCTTCGTCGCAAATGCTATTGCTTTATCAATCAATTTAGACGTCCTTTCTGGGATTATCCCTCTTTTACATTTTCGAGACATAGTTATCATAACATCTTGACCTTGAAAAAACAACACATGCATGCTACTATTGTTTCAACTCTTTTAGAATCCGGAGGTGTTTATTTTGATAAAAAATGTACTGATCACCGGCGCTTCACGCGGCATCGGAAAAGCAATCGCACTGAAATTTGCCCAGGAGAATTTTCGTATTTTTATAAATTGCAATCATTCCGTCAACGCACTGGCTGAAGTAAAAGATGAAATTGACCGCATCTTTGCAGCCAATGAATCTCCTTCCTTTTGTGAAATGCTGATCGGTGATGTAGGTAATCCAGACGATGTCAGACATATGTTTGAAGAAATTCATAAGAAATGTAGCGGCATTGACATTCTCATCAACAATGCCGGGATTGCGCATCTTGGACTTTTATGCGACATGACTGACGGAGAATGGAGCCGCGTTTTGAATACGAATCTTTCTTCCGTATTTTACTGCTCACGGGCAGTTATTCCGCATATGGTCAGTGAAAAATCCGGCAAGATCATTAATATTTCTTCCATCTGGGGGGACGTTGGTGCTTCTTGCGAAGTAGCATACTCTGCTTCCAAGTCCGGAATCCACGGTTTGACAAAAGCGTTGGCGAAAGAACTGGCACCAAGCAACATTCAGGTCAATGCAGTTGCATGCGGCGCCATTGATACGGTAATGAACAGTCAACTAAATGATGAAGAACGCAAGGAACTGGAAGAAGAGATTCCTGCCGGACGTTTCGGACAATGCGAAGAAGTGGCAGAACTTGTATATGAACTTGCGACAAAACACAACTATATGACCGGACAGATCATCGGATTAAACGGGGGCTGGTAAAAACCGCCCCCGCTTTTCCTATTTTATCAATCGTTGTATTTTCTTACTTCTTTCCGTTCCTGCTTCTTTCAAAAGTTCAAAAAGGAGCGACTCATACGTTGTAATGATGGCGCCTTCCTGCTTCGCCCGCTCCACTGCCATCTCTTTGTTGTGTGCGGTTCTGGATGAAATACAATCTTCCACAAGCACCGGAACATATCCTTCCGCTTTCAAATCTAGTAACGTTTGAAGCACACAAATATGGGCTTCGATTCCGCAAAGTATGATAAACTTCTTATCCTGGATATCTTCCCGGATGACATCCATTGCACTAAAAGCAATTTTTTCCCGGTACTCCGTAAGACCGGCCGCTTTCATCAGACTTTCGTGAGTATCCCCCAAGCCTTTTGTATACTGCTGCGTCACTGTCATCGGGATTTCAAGCACACGAAGTCCTTGTATGAGTATCCCACTGTGCTCCATAAGCTGTTCTTTTTCATGCATAACATGCAATAACTTTTCCTGATAATCGATCAAAATAGCTGCTGTTTTTTCTGCTTCTATTCTCATATATTCCTTCCGCTTTCTATGCTTTCAAATCCAGTTCCACCGGGCAATGATCCGATCCCATAATATCGGTAAGAATCTTTGCATCTTGTAATTTGTCTTTTAAGCATTCCGACACTATGAAATAATCAATCCTCCACCCTGCATTCTTCGCTCTTGCACTAAAACGATATGACCACCAAGAATAAATTCCTTCCACATCCGGATAAAAGTAGCGAAATGTATCAACAAATCCAGAAGCAAGAAGTTCTGTAAATTTTCCTCTCTCTTCATCTGTAAATCCTGCGTTTTTCCGGTTTGTCTTCGGATTCTTTAAGTCAATCTCTTTGTGGGCTACATTTAAGTCACCGGCAAAGATCACTCCCTTCTTCTCTTCCAGTTTCTTCAGATACGCAAGGAAATCTGTCTCCCACTGCATCCGGTAATCCAGGCGCGCCAGTTCGCTTTGTGAATTTGGTGTGTATACTGTTACGAAGTAAAAATCTTCAAATTCCAAAGTAATCACGCGTCCTTCTTTATCGTGCTCCTCGATTCCAATCCCATAGGAAACAGAAATCGGTTCTTTTTTTGAGAAAACAGCAGTTCCGGAATATCCTTTTCTCTCTGCGTAATTCCAATACTGATGATATCCAGGCAGATTAAGCTCCAACTGCCCTTCCTGCATCTTACTCTCCTGAATACAGAAAATATCTGCATCTGCCTCTTTGAAAAAATCTAAAAATCCCTTCTGTACACATGCACGGATTCCATTTACATTCCATGAAATCAATTTCATACCTTTTATCCTCCATAAAATTTTCTATATGATGCAATCAATAGATTACTTCTTTCAGGCATAGTCCGATTGCCGGAGCCAGAAAGCCTGCTGCTGCCCGGTCCCTTGTTCTTAGAATCTCCGCCACATCTTCCGGTTTCTTTTCTTTACTTCCCACTTCCAAAAGTGTTCCGGTCAGGATCCGCACCATGTGATACATGAATCCATCCCCGTGGAACATACACCGTACTTTTCCTGTAGTCTCTGTAATGTCAATTCCATAAATCGTTCTCACCGTTGATTTTTCATCTTTCTTATCAGTAAAACCACCAAAATCATGTGTGCCTATCAACAAATCTGCTGCCTGTTTCATGGCTTCTACATTCAACGGTTTTGTATAATGATAACAGTATTTTCTTGTAAATACGCAAGGTTTTTCATTCCGGTCGATGGTATATTCGTATTTCTTTGCCTTTGCGCTGTAACGACTGTGAAATCCATTTTTTACAAGTTCAAATTTCCGGATTCGGATATCTTCCGGCAATACTGCATTTAATTTCTTACGGAATTCTTCCTCATCCACTTTTCCTGAAAATTTGACATTTGCCACCTGCCCAAAAGCATGAACCCCACCATCTGTCCGTCCGGATCCGTCTATTTTCACCGGATAACCAATGAGACTTGTGATCCTTTTCTCCAGAATCTCCTGTATGGTCAGTTCTGTGTTGTTTTGTCGCTGCCACCCCTGGTATCCGGTACCATCATATGCAATGGTCATTTTATAATTTCTCATAAATCCTCAACTATTTGTTCTTATTATAAATGAGACGAAGTCCCTTTAGCAACAACTCGTCATCCACAATGATCTTCTGCTCACAGTATGGAACGATCTTCTTTGCTAGCCCCCCTGTTGCAAGTACGGTTGCTTTCTGTCCCAGTTCACGTTCAATACGTTGTACCATTCCATCAATACATGCTGCATTCCCATTGATGATTCCACTCTTCATACAGTCAATTGTATTTTTCCCGATTGTTTTTTTCGGTGCTTCTATACTGATTCTGGAAAGTTGGGATGTGCGGGATGTCAATGCATCCAGGGAGATTCTGACACCCGGAAGGATCATCCCTCCGATGTAGTTTTTCTTCTCATCCACTACACAGAAAGTTGTGGCAGTTCCCATATCAATAATGATCAGCGGCGCCGGATATTCATTGATGGCCGCCACTGCATTCACAATGCGATCACTGCCGACCTGAGCCGGATTATCCATCAGAATGTTGAGCCCGGTCTTTACCCCCGGTCCTACGATCTTCACCGTTTTTCCAAGGACTTTCTCTGCAGAAGCGCGGACAATATTCGTGATCGGAGGCACAACGGAGGAAATGATTCCTCCTTCTATCTGTGACGGATCGATGCCGTAAAGCTCCAATACATTCTTAAAGCTGATTGCATATTCAAGCTCTGTTTTCGGGTGATTCGTTGACAACCTCTCTATAAAATATATTTTCTCATCATCGCAGCATCCGATGACGATATTTGTATTTCCGATATCAATTGCTAAAATCATAGTTCCTCCTTAGCCGGTCACAATTCTCGACTTCAATAATACTCTCCCCACAAATGCAGTAATAATAGCTGCTACGATCGCTTCCGGTACTCCATTGATCCCGATTATGGATAAAATAAATCCATACACTGCATTTGCACCGACTCCGTTTGCTGCCGCATAAGCATCTTTAAAAAATAAATAAATAAAGTTCATGACAAGCAATGTGTTCGTCAGTGATCCGAATAGCCCTGCTGCACCCAACGAAACCGTCATAGGCGCATGGCATTTTCCCCGAAGGAAACGATATACAAAATACGGAACAACTCCGACTAAAATACGTGGTAAAAAACAGATGATAATGCTTTCGATACCGCCATGTATTTCTCCCAATGAATAAAATGGTGAGAATACAAAAGAAGTCACTGTTGGATTCATCGTATTATTGATCAGACTCGTCATTCCAAATACAAAACCAAGCATTGCTCCTTTTTTCGGTCCCAATGTCAAAGCACCGATAATGACCGGGATGTGGATGATCGTCGCTCTCGTAAATCCGAGAGGGATATATCCAAGAAATGGGGTGAAGGCCATGATGATAATCAGTGCTGCGAACAGTGCAACCTGAACAAGGCCAAGTACCTGTGTGTGCGGCTTAGAGCCGGCTTTTACGTGATTCATTTTTCTTCCTCCTTGTTATTATTCCCTTATACGGGATACAATACAATTACTGTGTCAGTATAGCACGGCATTTCCGGGAGGGCAACATTTTCTTTTGCCGGTTCTTTCAAAATATGGTATCATAAACACATATGAAAATTCTGAAGAAAGAATAATGGAGGAAATCCTATGTTAAAAGGGAAAACTGTTGTGCTCGGTGTAACCGGAGGAATTGCCGCATACAAAATTGCAAATCTTGCAAGTATGCTTGTAAAGCTTCACTGTGACGTTCAGGTAATCATGACGAAAAACGCCACCAATTTCATCCATCCGATTACATTTGAGACACTTACAAATCATAAATGCTTAATCGACACATTTGACCGGAACTTTCAATATAACGTGGAACATGTTGCACTTGCGAAGCGCGCCGATGTGGTAATGATTGCTCCGGCAACTGCCAATATAATTGGGAAAATGGCAAATGGAATTGCCGACGATATGCTCACAACAACTGTTCTTGCCTGTACCTGTAAGAAGATTGTTGCTCCGGCTATGAATACGCAGATGTACCGGAACCCGATCGTGCAGGATAATATGAAAAAACTTGCTCATTACGGATTTGAGATCATCGAACCTGCAACCGGATTCCTTGCATGCCGGGATATAGGTGAAGGAAAGCTTCCGGAACCGGAGCTTTTGCTACAATATATTTTGAAAGAAATCGCACTAAAAAAAGATATGAATGGTAAAAAAGTTCTCGTAACTGCCGGACCCACACAGGAGGCCATTGATCCGGTTCGTTATATTACGAATCATTCCACCGGAAAAATGGGATACGCCATTGCCCGCCACTGTATGCTGCGCGGTGCAGATGTCACATTAGTCACAGGCCCGACACATCTTGCTCCGCCACCGTTTGTAACAGTGGTTCCGATTCTTTCTGCAAAAGATATGTTTGATGCGATAACTTCCCGCGCCGACGAACAGGATATTATCATCAAATCCGCTGCCGTAGCGGACTACCGTCCTGCAACCGTCGCAGACGAAAAGATGAAAAAATCCGGGGAAGTTCTGACTATGGAACTGGAAAAAACAAATGATATTTTGAAATATCTGGGAGAACATAAAAAAGAAGGACAGTTTCTCTGCGGTTTCTCTATGGAAACAGAGAATATGATAGAAAATTCCCGGGCAAAACTTCAGAAAAAAAATCTGGATATGATCGTGGCGAATAATCTCAAACAAACCGGCGCCGGATTCGGCACGGATACGAATATTGTCACACTGATCACGAAAGAGGAAGAAATCGAGCTTCCGATGATGTCAAAGGATGAAGTGGCGAAAGAAATCGTGAATAAAATAGTATCTAAATAGTGATCTAACCCATATAAAAAGATTGCACAACTGTGCA
>OFMJ01000197.1_pt1 | contig 71079 bp, 72 predicted proteins | sample 1541801 | NCBI WGS metagenome assembly OFMJ01 (sample SAMN04209234, study PRJEB22552) | human gut metagenome | biome: gut; material: feces | host: Homo sapiens | place: USA: Oklahoma
TGCCGCCGCCGATGGGCAGGCCGGTCAGGGAGTTTTTGAAGATCTGCTCAAAGCCAAGGAACTTGATGATGCCGAGATTGACCGACGGATGGAAACGCAAACCGCCTTTGTAAGGGCCGATCGCGCTGTTGAACTGAACGCGGTAACCTTTGTTGACCTGTACTTTTCCGTTGTCATCTACCCACGGAACACGGAACATCACGATGCGTTCCGGCTCAACAAGGCGTTCCAGTAAGGAAACTTCCTGGTATTTCGGATTTTTCTCAACAACCGGCGCGATGGAATTTAAAACTTCGGTTGCTGCCTGATGGAACTCCGGCTGGCCCGGGTTTCTGGCGATCAGGTCGTTTAATACATCTTGTACATAAGACATTGTATGAAAACCTCCTTGTGATCAAACAGCCAAAGTACAGTTTGCATATTTTCAAGCCTTTGGCTTCATTGACACCATTATAAACGATTCTTTTCAGAAAAACAAGTGAAATTTCAATTTTTTGCAGGATTTTGTTTTTGAAGTTGCAAAAACAAGACTGTTTGCCGGCTGTTTAAGCCAATACAACCTCAAACAGCACGAGAAAGCTGTTTGAGGCCTTTTGGAGAGATGAAAGACATTTTGCCCAGTTTTCGAAAAAAAAGACTTGCGTTTTTGAACATTTTCAAAGATTTTTTTCTGTCAAACGGCTATTCTACCGCAAAAACGTTGACGGAAACATGAATTTCATTTACACTTATATAGATGTATGATAATATCCAAAAACTGCCGAAAGCCCTTTGCAGCCGGCAAAGGGAAACCGGCATTCCGGAGGTCAGTCATGTTGAAAAATTCTGAAAAAACGATGGATAAAATCGTCTCCCTGTGCAAAAACCGCGGCTTTGTTTATGCAGGAAGCGAAATTTACGGTGGCTTGTCCAATACCTGGGACTACGGCCCGCTCGGAGTCGAGTTTAAAAATAACGTCAAACGCGCCTGGTGGAAAAAATTCATTCAGGAATCGCCTTATAATGTCGGACTGGATTCCGCGCTTCTCATGAATCCGCAGGTTTGGGTCGCTTCCGGTCATGTCGGCGGATTTTCCGATCCGCTCATGGACTGCAAAGACTGCAAAACCCGTCACCGCGCGGATCAGCTCATTGAGGCGCAGACAGGCGTTGCTCCCAACGGCTGGTCGGATGAGCAGATGATGGACTTCATCCGCGAAAAAGGTTTGACCTGCCCCAATTGCGGCAGCAAGAATTTTACCGACATCCGTAAATTCAATCTGATGTTCAAAACCTTCCAGGGTGTGACCGAAGACGCGAAGAATGAAATTTATCTTCGTCCGGAAACAGCGCAGGGCATTTTTGTAAACTTTGCGAATGTGCAGCGCACCACCCGTAAAAAAGTACCGTTCGGCGTGGGGCAGATCGGAAAATCCTTCCGCAACGAAATCACTCCGGGCAACTTTACCTTCCGTACCCGTGAGTTTGAGCAGATGGAGCTGGAGTTCTTCTGCAAACCGGGAACCGATTTGGAATGGTTTGCGTACTGGAAAGAGGCCTGCAAAAACTGGCTGCTCTCTCTTGGAATGAAAGAGGAGAATATCCGCCTGCGTGACCACGAAAAAGAGGAACTTTCCCACTATTCCAACGCCACCACCGACATTGAGTTCGTTTTCCCGTTCGGCTGGGGCGAGTTGTGGGGTATTGCGGATCGTACCGATTTTGACTTAAATCAGCATATCAGCCACAGCGGCAAATCGCTGGATTACTTTGATCCGGAAACCAACGAGCGTTATGTTCCTTATGTTATCGAGCCGTCGCTGGGTGCAGACCGTGTTGCGCTTGCGTTCCTCTGTGACGCTTATGACGAAGAGGTTGTAGACGAAGCGAAAAACGATGTTCGCACCGTGCTGCGCCTGCATCCTGCGCTCGCACCGTTTAAAGCCTGCATCCTCCCGCTTTCGAAAAAGCTTTCGGAGCAGGCCGGGAATATTTACGCAGACCTCGCGAAAGACTTTATGGTGGACTATGACGAAGCCGGTTCCATCGGAAAACGTTACCGCCGCCAGGATGAGATCGGCACGCCGTTCTGCGTCACGGTCGATTTTGAAACAGCGGAAGATAACTGCGTAACCGTTCGTGACCGTGACAGCATGGAGCAGGTCCGTATTCCGGTTGCCGAACTGAAAGAATATATTTCTAAACGAATCGTATTTTAATTTATTATAATACCGGCCGTAAAACATATAACGGACAGGCGCAAATAGAGCATAGGTTCTCAGCTTGCGCCTGCATCTGCTGTGTATGCGGTCAAAAAAGGAGTGTTTGCCATGAAAGGGATTATTCTTGCAGGAGGTGCGGGCACCCGTCTGTATCCTTCTACCATCGCCTGTTCCAAGCAGATCCTCACCATTTACGACAAGCCGATGATCTATTATCCGCTTTCTACCCTTATGCTTGCCGGCATCCGTGAGGTGCTCATTATTTCCACCCCGCGTGATCTGCCTGTATTTGAGGAGCTTCTGGGTGACGGAAGCCAGCTCGGCATGAAGTTTTCTTATAAAGTGCAGACCGCTCCGCGTGGACTTGCCGATGCGTTTATCCTCGGCGAGGAATTCATTGGGGACGATAATGTCTGCCTTGTACTGGGCGACAACATCTTCTACGGTTATGGGTTCTCCGAACGCTTGAAAGCGGCGGCTTCCCGTAAGACCGGCGCAACTATTTTCGGTTATCATGTCAGCAATCCGCGTGATTTCGGCGTGGTGGACTTTGATGAAGACTGGAATGTTCTTTCCATCGAGGAAAAACCGAAGGAGCCGAAATCCAATTACGCGGTACCGGGTCTGTATTTTTACGACAACCGCGTGGTCGAGATCGCGAAGAACGTTAAACCGTCCGCCCGCGGTGAGATCGAGATCACCAGCGTTAATAACGCTTATCTGGAAATGGGAGAATTGAAGGTGGAACTGTTCGGCCGCGGAATGGCTTGGCTGGACACTGGTAACCACCGTGCTATGTTGGCTGCGGCGAACTTCATTGAAGCGGTTCAGACCCGTCAGGGCCTGTATGTTGCCTGCCTGGAAGAGATCGCGTACCGCAATCAGTTTATCAATAAAGAGCAGCTGCTTGCTCAGGCGGAGCGGCTGAAGACCACTGAATACGGACAGTATTTGTTCCAGATCGCGGAAACCGCGCGCGTGAAATAATAAAGAGGTTTATCATGAATGTATTGATCACCGGTTCCAACGGCCAGCTTGGCCGTGAGCTTGCCAAAAACTTGGCCAATGGATATACCGAGCTTGGTCCCATTCCGGAAGAATTACAGGGCGCGCAGGTCGTTTGTGTGGATGTGGATGAGATGGACATCACCAATTACGACGCCGTGGTCGACCTGGTGGAAGAGCTGAGCCTTGACGTCATCTTTAACTGTGCCGCTTACACCAACGTAAATGGTTGTGAGACCGATTCTGACACCGCGTTTCGTGTAAATGCTTTGGGAGCGCGTAATCTCGCCATGGCTGCGGAACGGTTCGGCGCGAAGCTCATCCACGTTTCAACCGACTATGTCTTTTCCGGAGAGGGGAACACCCCGCGCTCTGAGTGGGACCTTTGCGACCCGCAGAGCGTTTACGGAAAGACCAAATATTTAGGCGAACAGTATGTGCGGGATTTCTGCAAGCGGTATTTCATTGTCCGCACCGCATGGCTGTATGGCTATGAAGGAAATAACTTTGTTAAGACCATCATGCGCATCGCAAGGGAAAAGGGGAGCGCTACTGTGGTCAACGACCAGTTCGGCAATCCCACCAACGCGGCGGATCTGGCGCATCATCTGTTAAAGCTCGCTGTGACCGAGCAGTACGGCGTATACCACTGCACCGGCACCGGAGAATGCAGCTGGTATGATTTTGCCTGCAAGATCGTTGAGTACGCAGGCATTCCGGCGACTGTTTCTCCCTGCACCACGGCGGAGTATCCCACCCCGGCAAAACGCCCGGCTTATTCTTCACTGGATAATCGCATGCTCCGCAACACGGTCGGAGATGAAATGCGTCCGTGGGAAGAGGCGCTTCGGTACTTTATCACCCATCTGGAAGGCTGAAAAACAGGCCGCTTTTATTTTGGAAAGGATGAATGATTGTGAAAACCTATCTTGTAACCGGCGGCGCCGGATTTATTGGTTCCAACTTTGTTTTGTATATGCTCGCGAAATATGACGACGTGAAGATCGTCAACCTGGACAAGCTCACCTATGCGGGCAACCTTGAAAACCTGAAGGATGTGGAAAACAACCCGAACCACATTTTTGTTCAGGGCGACATCTGCGACAAAGAGCTGGTCAAATCCCTGTTCGAAAAATATGCGATCGATTATGTGGTCAACTTTGCGGCGGAAAGCCATGTGGACCGTTCCATCGCCAATCCGGAAGTGTTCGTTCAGACAAACGTTTTGGGCACGCTCAACCTGCTCAACAACGCGAAAAACGCGTGGCAGACCGGTGATGATGAGTACCGTGAAGGGGTAAAATACCTTCAGGTTTCCACCGATGAGGTCTATGGTTCTCTCGGTGAAACCGGTTTCTTTATGGAAACCACTCCGCTGGACCCGCACAGCCCGTACTCCGCTTCCAAAACCTCTGCGGACCTGCTCGTGAAGGCTTATCATGACACTTACAAGTTCCCGATGAACATCACCCGCTGTTCCAACAACTACGGACCGTATCAGTTCCCGGAGAAGCTGGTTCCGCTGGTCATTAACAATACTTTGCATCACAAAGATCTGCCCATCTACGGTGATGGCATGCAGATTCGTGACTGGCTGTATGTAGAAGACCACTGCAAGGCGATCGACATGGTTATCCGTGACGGCAAAGTCGGCGAAGTGTATAACGTTGGCGGTCATAATGAGCGCACCAACATCACCATCGTAAAAACCATTGTACAGTACATCAAAGAGCATGTTGACGCGGAAGTCGGCGAGCACCTGCTCAAATATGTCACCGACCGGAAAGGTCATGACCGCCGTTATGGCATCGCTCCGGACAAGATCAAAGCCGACCTCGGCTGGTACCCGGAAACCACCTTTGAAGTGGGCATTGTAAAGACCATTGAGTGGTACTTGAACCACAAAGAGTGGGTGGAAAACGTCACCAGCGGTGCGTATCAGGAATATTACGAGAAGATGTACGCGGGACGGTAACAGCCGTTTATGGAATTTGTGATTGGATGATGGGGGAAAGAAATGGCAAAGTTCAATTTTATCGAAACGGAAATTGAAGGGGTCTATATTATTGAACCGACTGTGTTTGGCGATGAGCGCGGTTATTTTATGGAGACCTACAACTACAATGAGTTCAAAGCCGCCGGCTTGGATATGGTTTTCGTGCAGGACAATGAGTCCAAAAGCAAAAAGGGTGTCCTGCGCGGCCTGCATTTCCAAACCCGCAATTCTCAGGGAAAGCTGGTGCGGGTCATTGAGGGCGAGGTTTTTGATGTCGCGGTCGACCTCCGTGAGGGGAGCAAAACCTTTGGCCGCTGGACCGGTGTCGTTCTGAACACAGAAAACAAACGCCAGTTTTACATTCCGGAAGGGTTCGCGCATGGCTTTTTTGTAATGTCAGACGAGGCTAAGTTCGTTTACAAATGTACGAATTTCTACGATCCGTCCAGCGAGGGCGGCATTATCTGGAATGATCCGGATATTGGCGTAGAGTGGCCTATTCCGGAAGGAACTGAAGTCCTTCTCTCTGAAAAAGATAAAAAACAGCAGACCTTGCAGCAGTATTTGAATAAATAAGGAGAATTGTTGTGAAAAAACGTTTTCAAACCTTACTCCGCTATCGTTTTCTGCTGCAGGATCTCACGATGCGCGATTTGAAGGTGAAGTACCGTCGTTCGGTTCTGGGGCTGTTGTGGAGCATTCTCAATCCGTTGTTGATGATGGTCGTTGTCACGACTGTTTTCCAGAATGTACTGAGAGTGTCCGGCAGCGAAGAGATCAAAGACTTCTCTATTTTTTACCTGACCGGTTCACTTATCTTCAACTTTGTTTCGGAGGCGACAACCGGCGCGCTCAATTCCATTGTGCAGTATTCGTCGCTGATCAAAAAAGTATATATTCCGAAATACATTTTCCCGATCGAGAAATGTATGTTTGCTTTTGTGAACCTGCTGTTTTCTATGATCGCTTTGGTCATCATGTTTGTCATCCGGCAGACGCCTATTCACTGGACCGTGGTTCTGTTCCCCATTCCGCTTATTTACGCCTTTGTGTTCAGCATTGGCCTTGGGTTGATTTTGGCGGCACTCAATGTCTTTTTCCGTGATGTAGGGCACCTTTATTCTGTCTGGATCACAGCCTGGATGTACGCAACTCCGATTATTTACGACTTGAACCAGTTCAGCAATCCTACGTTGCTTGCGATTTTAAAATTCAATCCTCTTTATCACTATATTACCTATTTCCGTGAGGTTGCGGTCATTGGACGTGTGCCGGGGCTTGAGATGAATTTGATCTGCATTTTCAGCGCATTGCTGTTTTTGGTTATCGGCCTTATTATTTTTCGTAAGAGCCAGGATCGGTTTATTCTGTATATCTGATTCATCCTGTTTTGCTAGGAGGAAGTTTTTTGGCGAATGCAATAGAAGTGCGCAATGTCACCATGCGCTTTAACATGTCAAAAGAGCGGGTAGACAGCATCAAGGAGTACTTTGTAAAAAAAGTAAAACGTCAGCTTCAGTTTGAAGAATTTCTGGCGCTGAAGGACGTTAGCCTGAATGTGGAACAGGGCGATGTATTTGGCCTGGTTGGGCTCAACGGTTCCGGCAAAAGCACCTTGCTTAAAGTGATATCCGGTATTTTAAAGCCGAGCAAAGGAACAGCGGTCACACACGGGACCATTTCACCGCTGATCGAGCTGGGCGCGGGCTTTGACATGGATTTGACCGCCCGCGAAAATATTTTCCTCAATGGTTCGGTTTTGGGATATTCTCATGCCCATATGCGGGAGAAATTCGACGAAATTGTAGAATTTTCGGAACTCAAGGATTTTATAGACGTTGCGGTGAAGAATTACTCTTCCGGTATGGTTGCCCGTCTGGGTTTTGCCATTGCAACAATCACCAAACCGGATATTTTAATTGTAGATGAGATCCTTGCCGTTGGTGACTTCCTGTTCCAGCAGAAATGTGAAGCGCGTATTCAGGAACTCATGAGCGGAGGTACAACTGTTTTAATGGTCTCGCATTCCATTGAGCAGATTGAACGGTTGTGCAAGCATGTTATGTGGCTGGATCACGGCACAGTTCGTATGATCGGCGATATGGCTGAAGTTTGCGACGCTTATAAAAATTTCAGAAAGTAAAGTAAGGAGTTTTTTTCATGTTGCAGCGAGTACGCATGTTATGGGGAAAAAGTGTTGAGACGGTCAAACTGTACGGAGTCGGCACTTTCTTCCAGAAAGCGGCAATTTATTTGACGCGCTGTATGGGTGCGCAAAAAGGGGATGGAAGCCCGCAGAAAACGTTGATGGACGTTTTGTTTATCAACGGCTGTTATCTTCCGCATCCGGCGCGTTACCGTGTTTCCCATCAACGGGAACAGCTTGCGTCCTACAACGTCAACAGCAATGAGGTCTTTTACGAGAACTTGACGATGGACCTTCTTCGGAATTACCGGGTGTTCGTCTTTTTCCGCTGCCCGATCACTCCGTTGATTGAGGAGTTTGTGAAAAAGGCTAAGGAATACAACAAAACGGTTTTGTTCGATATCGACGATCTGATGATCGATACCAAATATACCGACACCATCCCTTATGTTCAGAAGATGTCGGCAGAAGACAAAGGCCATTATGACGACGGCATTCTGCGTACTCAGAAGCTGCTTAAGATGTGTGACGCCGCCATTACTTCTACCGACCGGCTTGCGGAAGAACTGAGCCATTATGTTCCGGAGGTGTTCATCAACCGCAACACTGCTTCCGGGCGGATGGTACAGCTTTCGGAAGAAGCTTACCGGGAACGTCTCCAGCAGCCGGATGACGGAAAGGTGAAGGTCGGCTATTTCAGCGGAAGTATCACCCATAATGCGGACTTTGAAATGATTCTGCCGGTCATTACCGAACTGTTTAAACGCTGCCCGCAGATGGAACTGCATGTAGTTGGTGAGTTGGATGTTCCGGCTGAGTTAAAACCGTTTGAATCCCGCATTGTGAAAAACAAATTTGTTAATTGGGAAAAACTTCCGGCGTTGATTGCTTCGGTTGATATCAACCTTGCGCCGGTTGAGCAGTCCATTTTTAATGAAGCCAAATCGGAGAACAAGTGGGTGGAAGCCGCTCTGGTTCGAGTTCCGACCGTTGCCAGCAGCGTCGGCGCCATGAAGCAGATGATTGAAGACGGCGAGACCGGTTTTCTGTGCACAACTAACGAGGAATGGCTGCAAACGCTTGAACGGCTGATCGCTGACAAAGAACTGCGGGATACTGTAGCGAAACGCGCGTACGAATACGTTTATAAGCATTGCACCACCACCTATACCGGCGGACCGCTCGCTAAATTCATCAAACAGAAGATGACTCCTAACATTGCGTTTGTCCTTCCGTCGCTTATGACCAGCGGTGGCGTGTTGGTTGTGCTCAAGCACTGTGTGATGCTTCGCAAGGCTGGTTATGATGTGCTGCTGCTTAACAACAGCATTGAAACGAAGGACATTGTGTATGATGGGATCACCATCCCTGCGGTGTGCGTTAGAAACAGCAATATCCACATCACCTTTGACAAGTGTGTTTCCACCCTTTGGGATACCCTGCGTTTTCAGGCGGAGTACCCGAATATCCGGCAGAGATATTATCTGGTGCAGAATTTTGAAACGAACTTCTATGAAGACGGAAACGCTTTCAAGTTTATGGCGAATGCCACCTATTGTACCGATATGCCGGTCAAATACATCACCATTTCTAAATGGTGCGAGCGCTGGCTGAAAGATGATTACGGCAGAATTTCTGCTTATGCGCCGAACGGCCTTGATCTGGAACGGTTCAAACCGCTTCCTAGAACCTTTGAGGGCAAGATTCGCATTCTCGTAGAAGGGAACAGCGATGATTATTATAAAAATGTGGATGAGAGCTTCCGCATCGTTGAAAAGCTGGATCCCGAACGGTTTGAAATCTGGTTCATGTCCTATCAGGGCAAACCGAAAAGCTGGTACCATGTGGACAAGTTCCTCCACAGGGTGCCTTACGAAGAGGTACCGCAGGTGTATCATCAGTGCCATATCCTGCTTAAATCCAGTATTCTTGAAAGCTTTTCCTATCCGCCTCTTGAGATGATGGCGACCGGCGGTGTTGCCGTGGTGGCGCCGAATGATGGAAATATTGAATATCTCAAAGACGGTGAAAACTGCCTGCTTTATGAACAGGGGAATATTCAGAGTGCCGTTGACGCCATTGAACGGGTCTGCGCGGATCGCGCCCTTCAGGATAAACTCTATGCGGGCGGCGTTGAAACCGCGAAACAGCGTGACTGGAATGTGGTTGAACGGGATATTCTGCGCTTGTACGACATTGAGAAATAGGAGAAACGGAATCCATGGATCGTGCGAATCCTTTCAAACTAAAATTGGAAATCCTTTTTGTCCTGTTTGCCGCGGTATTCGGGGTGCTGACCATTGTTTTTTCCCCGCCGATGAGCACGCCGGATGAAAACACGCATTTTTACAATGCGTATACCATTGCGGATGGGCAGATATTTGCTCAGCAGGAAGATGGTATGCCGGGAAAATACATCCCGCAGAATGTGATCGACTATATTACCGAAAATGACGCGGAGTTCAAGCAGTCGGACAGCCATTATTCGTTTACCGATTTTTATTTTGACGGCGCTTTGCCTGCTTCGGAAGAGTCACAGCAGAGGGTGTTTAAAAACTATTTTGGTATGAACATCAATCAGCTGGGGTATCTTGTTCAGGCAGCCGGCATGGTATTCGGAAAGGTCGTCCTTTCTGTTTTCCAGCCGGACTACGTTCTTCCCAATAACCTTGCCATGTTCGGTGAGCTGTTTAACCTTGCGTTTTACATTTTGATCGTCTTTTTTGCGCTGCGGGTAACCCCATGCTTTCAGCGCACCATGTTTCTGCTGGCACTCATGCCGATGAGCTTGTACCAGGCGTCGTCGCTTTCTTATGATGCGCCGCTGATCGCGCTTTGTATGCTGCTGTTTGCGTATACTATGCGTATTCTTGCTGATCCGGGTTATCAAATCGGCTGGCGGGATGTTGTTGTCATTTCGGTGATCTCAATTTTCCTCTGTGCCGTAAAACAGGCGTACGCACCGATGATGCTGATCCTGTTCGCCATTCCGCGTACCCGGTTCGGAAGCTGGAAGCGCTATTTTGGGATCATCGGCATCGTTGTGGCGTGCGGGGCGGTGGCTTATCTTGTGCCTGCGCTTATCAACAGTTATCTCATCCCGTCTGAGACAGCAGATTATGTTCTGGAACAGCAGGCCTATGTAATGTCTCACCTGTTCGAGTTTCCATATATCGTACTGCGTACCCTCTGGCATGAGAAAGGCTTTTATATGGAAGGCTTTTTCGGCAAACTGGGCCAGCAGGATACCAACTTCCCGCCAATGTTTATTGTGCTGTTTTATCTGCTTTTGCTGGTCACGGTGTTTTACGATGCCTGCGAAGCTAAAATGGTCCGTTTCCCTGTGAAACTGCTTGCGGCTGCAGGTGCGCTGATCATGATTTTTGGCAGCTTTTATCAGATGTACATTGGCTGGACTTCCATTCCGGAGATCGGCGGCATTGGTGTGAATTATGTAACAGGTATTCAGGGGCGTTATTTTATCCCGATCGCGGTTTTCATTGCGATGCTGTTTGCCAACCGCTTTATTAAAACCGATCTCAAGGGAACGGTTGCGCTAAAACGGGTTGTTGTGGTCGTAGCTCCGCTGTTTTTGACCGTGATGCTCTTTTTGTTGTTGGCACGTTACTGGTTTTAAGTTAGAACTTATTTTTCGTTGAAAGGGAGGCGCCTTTTTGGAACTTTCAAAACTGCATACTTTTGTGGTGTGCGCCTATAAGGAAAGCCCGTATCTGGAGGAATGCATCACTTCGTTGCTTTCGCAGTCTCTCCCGGGCAGTAATATTTTGGTGTCTACCTCAACGCCGAATGACCATATTCGTGGGATTGCGGAAAAATATGGCCTTCCGCTTTTTGTCAATACCGGAAAGGCGAGCATTGCGTATGACTGGAATTTTGGCTATGCACAGGTCAAAACTCCTTATATAACGCTTGCTCATCAGGACGACGTTTATGAGCCGGGCTACGTGGAAGCGGCGATGAATGCGTTTTCTTCCTCAAAGAAGCCGCTTATTTTCTTTACCGATTACTATGAACTGCGAAACGGCGAACCGGTCAAAGAAAATAGGCTGCTCAAGATAAAACGTCTTCTGCTTTTGCCTATGCGCATCAAAGCGTTTAAAAATAGCCGGTTTGTCCGCAGACGCTGCTTGTCGCTGGGGTGCCCCATCTGCTGTCCGTCGGTCAGCTTTGCGAAGGAAAATCTGCCCCAACCGGTGTTTGTGCATGGGTACCGCAGTGATGTGGATTGGCAGGCGTGGGAAACGCTTTCCCGCTTAAAGGGCGCTTTTTTATATGACAAACGTCCGCTGATGATGCACCGTGTACACGATGGTTCAGAAACATCGGCTGTTTTGCAGGACAACGTTCGAACCAAAGAAGATTATGAGATGTTCTGTAAATTCTGGCCGAGGTGGATGGCGAAAAAGCTTACCAAAGTGTATGCGTCAAGCGAGAAGAGCAACCAGACTTCATGAAGAACAGTTAGGAAGCGTTATGAAAGTATTAGTGATTATTCCGGCATATAACGAAGAAAAAAGCATTGAGCGGGTGGTGAGCAACCTGCGGGAAGCCTATCCGCAAGCCGATTACCTGATCGTCAACGACTGCTCGACCGATTCGACCGCAGATATCTGCGAAAAAAACGGCTTTTCTTACATCTCGCTCCCTGCCAATCTGGGGATCGGCGGGGGTGTGCAGTCCGGCTATCTCTTTGCGGAGGAGCGCGGATATGACATCGCCATTCAAATGGATGGTGACGGCCAACATGATCCGCACTATTTGAAGGACCTGATCGCCCCAATCGAACGTGGTGAAGCAGACATGGTCATCGGTTCCAGGTTCATTACCAACGAGGGCTTTCAAACCAGCGGGATGCGCCGGCTTGGAATCAACATCCTCAAAGGGACGATCCGGCTGTTTGCGCATGTGCGTGCGACGGATGCAACCAGCGGATTTCGCGCCTGCTCCAGAGAATTGATCTGCTTTTTTGCCAGAAACTATGCGCAGGATTATCCGGAACCGGAAGCAATCGTTGCGGCGACCTTGAACGGTTACCGGATCAAAGAGGTACCGGTCATTATGGTGGAACGTAAAGAGGGTGTTTCCTCCATCAACTGGCTGCGGTCGATCTACTATATGATCAAAGTGAACCTTTCCATTGTGATCTGCCGCATCACATACAAGCGTAAAAACAAGGGGGATCAGGCATGAGTACGTTGTTTCGCGTCTGCCTTATTGTGGGCATTCTCATTTATTTTGTTGTCCTGATCGTTTTGATGAAAAAGCAGAAACTCCATTTGCGGTATGCGCTTACCTGGCTGCTTATGGTTGTTGTCATGCTGATCGTCGCCATATTTCCGGGCATTGTCTCTCTCATTTCAAAAGCGCTGGGAATCGCTTCGGTTGTGAATACCGTTTTTGTGTTAGAGGGATTGTTCGTTCTGCTCATTCTGCTTTCATTGACTTCAATCGTATCGTTGCAGACCAATCGGATCCGCCGATTGGTACAAACGCAGGCCCTGCTGGAGCGGCGGGTGCGTGAACTGGAACATGCGCTGAACAAAGAGACTCCGTCCGAATCGGGCGAGACGGAGGAGGGAGTCTGACCGGTGCTTGAGATCCTTTTGGCTACCTACAACAGCGGGGAATACCTTGCTGAGCAGCTGGATTCCCTGTTTGCGCAAACGGTCCAGGACTGGCATCTGACTGTGCAGGACGATGGTTCTTCGGACAACACCTGCGCTTTAGTGGAACAGTATGCGGCGGAATATCCAGGTCGGATCACCCTGCGCCGGAACGAGAAAAACCTGGGTGGGGCGAAGTATAATTTTTACGATATGCTGTTAAAATCCACCGGGGATTATATTATGACCTGTGACCATGACGACATCTGGAAGCCGGACAAAATCGATCGGACGATGTCGAGCATGAAGGACCTGGAAACATTTTACGGAAAAGACCGGCCGCTTCTTGTCCACACCGATCTTACCGTTGCCGACGGGGATGGAAACCCCATCGCGGAGTCGATGTTCTTCCGGCAGAATCTTGATCCTTCCCGCAGGTCGCTTAGTGAACTGCTCGTGCAGAACAATGTCACCGGCTGTACCATGCTGGTCAACCGGGTACTTGTTGACCTGCTTCCGGAAACCCCTCCGCCAAACCTTATCATGCACGATTGGTGGATGGCACTTGTCGCCGCTGCGTTTGGCGGCATTGGGTTTGTGAAGGAACCGACCATCCTGTACCGTCAGCACGGTGATAACGAAGTGGGCGCTAAAGACGCACGCAGCCTTGGTTATAACGCCCGGCGAGCGGCGAAGTTCGGCGCGGCACGCCAAGCGGTTGCTGATACTTATTTACAGGCAGCGGATTTCGCGCAAGCTTACCGCGGCCTTCTCTCTCCCTCCCAGCAAGAGCTGGTTGATGCTTATGGAGACATGGGAAACCGAAGCAAGCTCGGGCGGTTGCGCACGCTGCGCCGCTACCGGCTTTGGAAGAACGGTTTGGCTCGCCGAGTGGGGCAGTTTTTGTTCTGTTAAATCAAATTAGGAGGTTTCGTGTTTGGACCTTTCGGTGGTAATCATCAATTTTAATACCAAAGAATTGACTGCGCAGACAGTCTGTTCTATTCTTCAAACAGCCAAAGAAATCTCGTTTGAAATTATTGTTGTGGACAATTCCACCAATCCGGATGAGTACTACCATTCAACCGATGAGCGGATCACTGTGCTGGAAAAGGTGGAAAATCATGGGTTCGGGCATGCCTGTAATTTTGGCGCATCCCATGCAAAAGGGGATTATCTGCTGTTTTTGAATTCCGATACCATCGTTGGGGAAGGCGCGCTTGACCGCACGGTGGAGTACATAAGGAAACATCGGGACGTTGGCGCGCTGGGAATCCGCACCCATCTTGCGGACGGCAGTTTTGATGCAGGCTGCAAGCGTGGCTTTCCGACCCCTTCCGCGTCTCTTTACTATTTTATGGGGCTTGATAAACGCCATCCTCAGTCCCGTAAATACGGTGCTTATCACCAAACCTTTCTCCCCATCGACCAGACGGCGGAGACCGACTGCGTTTCCGGCGCATTTCTAATGATGCCGCGTTTGTTTTTCAATGAGCTGGGCGGCTTCGATGAGATGTTTTTTATGTATGGAGAGGATGTCGACCTTTGCTACCGGGTCAAAGAACAGGGCAAAAAGGTTGTATATTTTGCCGGCGCGCAGATCATCCATCTGAAAGGGGAAAGCGGGCTCAAAGAAAAATCCCCGCAGATCATCTACCACTTTCATCATGCGATGAAGCTGTTTTATAAAAAGCACTATGAAAAGAAGTATATTTTTTTGGTCAACTGGCTGGTCTATCTCGGCATCTTTTTAAAATACCGGCTGACTCTGCTTCAGAGCCGCCGCAGCCGTTGACTGTTACAAGGAGGATCATATATGGGAAAAGTCGCATTTTTATTTTCCGGACAAGGGGCACAGTACCCTGGCATGATGAAAGAATTTTATGAAACCTGCCCGGAAAGCAAAGCGGTTTTTGACACGGCGGACCGTGTTTTGGGCCGAAGCATTTCTTCTCTTTGCTTTGAAGGGGAACAGGCGGATTTAAATCTTACTGAGAACACACAGCCCTGTGTGCTCACGGCAAACGTCGCCGCACTGGAAGCTCTGCGCGCGCACGGCGTGAAAGCGGATGTCACCGCCGGCTTTTCACTGGGTGAATATGCGGCGCTGGTCTATGCGGGCGTGATTCCGTTTGAAGAAGCGATCCGCCTGATCCAGATCCGTGCGAATGCTATGCAGGCGGCTGTCCCGGTTGGGCAGGGAGGTATGATCGCCGTGCTCGGTAAAACAGCCGATGAAGTGGACGCTCTTTGTGATGAGGTAGACGGTTTTGTCAAAGGCGCCAACTACAACTGCCCCGGGCAGATCGTTGTTTCCGGCGACACTGCCGCGCTGGATGCGCTCAAAGCGATCGGCGCAGAACGCAAAATTAAAATGATTCCGCTTGCTTCCAGTGCGCCGTTCCATTCCGAACGGATGGAGCCGGCTGCCCGTGTGCTGGAAAAAGAGTTTGAAGCAATCACCTTTGAAGTACCGCAGGTGCCTGTCGTGATGAATGTGGATGCCGCTGTGGAAAGCGACCCCACGGCAATCAAGCAGAAACTGGTTCGTCAGGCAATGGCTCCGGTGCTCTGGGAAAAGACCCTTCTCACCATGCAGGAAATGGGCGTAGACACTTTTGTAGAGGTCGGCCCGGGCAAGACCCTTTCCGGTTTTGTGAAAAAAACCTGCAAAGGTGCTTCCATTCATCGGGTAGAAAATCAGGCAACGCTGGAAGAAACACTGGCGGCACTTGCGTAATAGGAACAGTAAAGCGGCAGTTTGTCACATGGCGTTTGGTTTTCCATGCGGCGGCTGCCGTTTTTGCTCTGGCTTGTGGGTTAGCGGAAGCGCAGCTTGACGGAAAAGTGATCGGTGTTATCTACTAAAATTTTTGCTAAAAAACGAAGAAGGCCGGTATAAAAGGCTTTGTTTGAACCCTACAGAGCGTTCGCAACCAGCGGTTGCGGCTTTGAAAAGCAGAATGGGTGGCGCAACCGGCTTGTTTTGTGTATTCTGAAGATGCAATCGGAAAGAGAAAAGGAAGTGCGTTTTATGAATATTGAAATCGCGAATCGTCTGGTACAGCTTCGGAAGGCAAACGGTTTGTCGCAGGAGGAGCTGGCGGCGAAAATCGGTATCAGCCGGCAGGCGGTCTCCAAGTGGGAGCGGGCGGAAGCAAGCCCGGATACCGACAACCTAATTCTACTGTCCCGCCTTTATGGCGTCAGTCTGGACAGTCTGCTCGCGACGGAGGATGAAGTCGTTTCCGCTCAAAACAGCGAGGCAGAGAATGCGCCAAGCGCAGAAACGTCTACTCAAGCCGATGATGGAAAACAAAAGGGGCATGTCTCTCCAAAAACAGCGCGTTTTTGGAAAGCGTTCCCTTATCCCGTCCTGGTGACGGTGGTTTACCTGCTGCTCGGTTTTCTGGGTAACTGGTGGCATCCCGGTTGGCTGGTGTTTTTGACTATTCCGCTGTATTATTTTATCATTTCTCTGGTGACCGGTGAGTCGGATGACGATGATTAAATCACTTGAATAAAGTCCCGTTCTGGGTGTGTTGCCGCTTTGAATAGGGCGGTCTGACAAAAAACGGCCGGCAGAGCCACAACGGTTCTGCAGGCCGTTTTTGTTGAAAGCAGGAATTGATGCTTGAACTGGTTGCGGAAAGTGTTTATTCCTCGTCCGTTTCTCCCGCCGCGCCAAGTTCCAGCAGTTGTGCGCTTTCTCCTGACGAGAGCGACTGCACCTCCCGCAGGCGGCGGTTGATGGCGCGTGTGCGGGTGCCCACCAGCTTGTCCAGGTCTTTGCCGACCCGTTCAATTTTGAGTTGTGCGGCCGCGAGCACTTCGTCGAACTTCGCGAATTCCGACTTGACCGCGCCGAGGATTTTCCAAACCTCGCTGCTCCGTTTCTGGATGGCGAGGGTCTTGAAGCCCATTTGGAGTGAATTGAGTAAAGCTGCCATGGTGCTCGGCCCCGCAACGTTTACGTTGTAATCCCGCTGGAGCGGTTCCACCATTCCACGGTTGACCACTTCGGCATACAACCCCTCAAACGGAAGGAACATGATGCCGAAATTGGTGGTGTAAGGCTCTTCAATGTACTTGTCATGGATGTCTTTGGCAAACGCACGGATGCGGGTAGAGAGGGTGGCAAACGCGGCGTTGACCGCTTCGGGTGAGCCGGAGTCGTAAGCATCTTGAAGCTGTTCATACGCATCGCCCGGGAATTTGGAGTCGATGGGCAGGTAGACCGGCGCGCCGTCCTCACCCGGCAGCTTCACCGCAAATTCCACCCGGTTGCTGCTGCCCGGAATGGTGGCAACGTTCTCTTCATACTGTTCCGGGGCAAGAATCTCCTGTAAAATCGCGCCCAGCTGGAATTCACCCATGATGCCGCGCGTCTTTACGTTGGAAAGCACCTTCTTCAGGTCACCCACGCCGGTGGCGAGGGTCTGCATCTCGCCAAGGCCCTTGTACACCTCTTCCAGCTGGCGGCTGACCCGTTCGAACGACTGGTTCATTTTTTCTTCCAGCGTTTTTTGCAGCTTTTCATCGACCGTTTGGCGGATTTTTTCCAGCTTCGCGTTGTTGTCTGTTTGAATATAGCTCAGCCGCCGGGTGATGGTCTCCCGCATGGCTTCCAGTTTCTGTTCGTTGTTGGATTCCAGCGACTTGAGGCGTTCTTCCAGCTGCTTCATGGAGTTTTGCGAAGCGTCAGAAAACTGGCGGATGGCGTTCTGGGAAGCGTCGGACGCCTGCTTTTGGTTCTGCGCCAGCAGTTCGCCCAGCGTGCGCACCGAAGCCTGCAGGGTGTCGGCAATATCCCGCCTAAGCTCTCGCTGTTCGGTCTGGATGTCTGCCTGCATCTTCAAAAACTGTTGCTGTAACCGTTCGTCTGTGTCATCTTTTTTGCTGTTTGATTGGCGGATGAGCAGGATGACCGCCAGAACCACAGTAACAGCGGACAGTGCAATTGCAATATATTCCATAAAGAATCTCCTTTTAACAGATAATATAGTTTATTATACGAAAAAAGCGAAAAAAGCACAAGGCGGCAGGCAAAAGGCAAAGCTCGTTCTTTGACTATTGTTTCGGCGGATGAGCGCGCTCCATCGCCGGGGTTCCGAGGCAGGGAAAACGCTCTGCCACTGTTGAATGCAGACGAAAAAACAAGCCGCCGCGCAGATTCTGCGCGGCGGTAAATGTATATAGAACAAGTGGATTATTTGTAGTTTTTCACCAGTTCCATGGCAATTTTTTCCCATTTGACCAGGTTCTGCGGGTTGTAGTTGACGGTGCTGATGTCTTTGAGCACCATGTCAAACGAGCATCCGTTGCGGTAGCAAGCGTCAATCGCATGGGTAAGCTCTTTGCGCACGACCTCTTCATCCAGATGGTCGATCGCTACGTTGGACGGGCTGGGTTTATGAGCAACAACGTACTTTTTGCCGATGTTTTCCGCCGCAACGTCCACATCTGCCCATGGGGTGACAGTGATTTTCCGCAGGTTCGGAATCTGTTCTACAATGTCAATCATGTTGTGGAGCGGTTCACAGCAGCCGTAGTAAACAAGGCCGAACGGCTCCATGGCTTTCTTCATGTACTGGATGTCGAATTCCTCACGCATAGCCGGGGAAACGGAAGCGAACACCTGTGCCGCGCCGCGGCCCCAGACGTCTTTGGCTTTGAAATGAACTCCGTCAAAATCCTTGGAAGGAAGGTCATCGCTCAATCCGGCGGTGCTGTGGATGGTGACCGGGTTGCCCTCAAACAGGTTGAGTTCCTCAAACTGACGGACTTTGTCCAGATAAATGTCGGTGAGTTTTGCCGCGACCGCATGCATATATTCCGGGCGCATCGCAAGGTCCATCAACAGGTTGGTGACCCCATGCCACTCGGCAATGTCGTCCCAGCAGGTATCGAACAGCCAGCGGTTGCCGACCAGCTTGACCGGGATGATGTCGCCGATGATGTTTGCGACCAGGTCGTACCGCTTTTCGGATTCTTCCTTGTCATAGGTGATGACTGCGTTGTGCAGACGTTCCAGGAAGGATTCATCCTCCATCTGGTCGATGAATTCATGTGCGACAATGTGGTTGGTCTCATCTGCGTGGAGGGTGTTCTGAACAACCTCTACACCAATCCCAGTGGAGTGGAACACCTTTTCAATGCCGAAAAACGGCTGGATGATCATATCCGCCTGGAAATGGTTCCATTTGTAAAGGGTTTGGCGCATCTCGCGTTCAATGGTGCGCAGATACGGATCTTCACAATGAAGGGTGAGTTCTCCTTCGCCGTTGAGTTCATTCCATGGCAATTCGTCAATCAAAACGACCGGACGGATCATGTGCAGGTCGTTGACCGCCTTGTGCAGGAGTTTTCGTTCATAGTTTACATCATCATTTGCTGCAATGGCATATTTTCCGGCCAATTCACGCAGAACTTTTACATCGTTTAACAAGGAAAACACTCCCCTTATATTTGAAATCATTTGTAGTTTTATTATACCGGCGCATGGAATCGCTTTGTATTTGGTTTGTTGCTGTTTTTCGGTATATTATTGCTTTTTTATCTTGATTTGTTTGCGAAAACAGGATATGATTTTTTTAAACAGGTAAAATGTTGTGAACAGGGGGCATGCGTGTTGCGTGATTGGGAGGAGTATAAAGGGTTTGCCAGGTTTATTCCGCCGTCGGCGTTTGCGCAAGAATATCTTTTTTTCTCGGATGGATTCGGCGGAATCGAAGATTCTGCGTTTCATATCAAACGGGAAAACTTTAACAACGGTCTGATTATGGTGGTACTGTCCGGCGTACTGCATGTTCGGCAGTACGGCAGGCATCTGATACTGCGGGAAGGGCAGGGGGTGTTTCTTCATCTTGAGCCGCCGCATGAATATTACAGCGACCAGCAGAATGCCTGCCGGATTTTGTGGATGCATGTCAATGGCAAGGGGTATCCGGTCTACCGCAGTGGGCTGGAACATTTTACTTCTCTTCCCGCTGTGTTTGAATCCTCCCGCGCGGAAGAAATCCTTTCCAGCTGTATTGACGCTGCCATTGACCGCCGCGAGCATCTGGAACTGGTTGTTTCTGAAACCATTTACAGCCTGCTTCTTGAGGTCATGCGCCAGCACATGCATGTTCCGGAAGGGATTTCTACCTTGCCCGGTGAAGTGTTTGTCAACCGGGTGGATAGCTTTATTGCGGAGCACATCTGTGAACCAATCACACTTGAACAGCTGGCGCAGTCGGTCAATATGAGCAAATACCATTTCTGCCGGCGTTTTCGGGAGGAAGCAGGAATCACTCCAATGCAGTACGTTACCCGAAAAAAGCTGGACGCTTCCAAGTATTTTTTGCAGTACACCAAACATTCGGTCCAAATGATCGCGGAACGTTTTTCGTTTACCGACCAAAGCCATTACGCAAAGCTGTTTAAACGGTATACGGGGCTTTCGCCGCGCGCCTACCGGAACAAAGGGCAGAGCTGAGGCGCGTTGGTGTTTCGATGCACGAAACAGGGGCAGCCACGGCGTTTTTGCGTTTGTTTTGCGTGTTGAGATTGGCCGCGCAAGCAGGGCGTGACTTGAAGCGACCGCCCCCCTTGACAACTGCTTGGCGCGGTGCTATACTGAAAAACAACACAACAAGGGAGGTTAGAGCGTGATTTCAATTTCTTTCTGAAACGCACACAGAAGAACAGCATATAGGCGGTAACGCCTAGCTTTGCTGTGTTTGTATTTTGTGCCGCAGGAAGAAAAACGCTTTGACCGGTATATGCCAAACTAGGGGACTGGTTTTGTTTGTCTGTTCTCTTTGCTGTATTGCCGCCGGCGGAAGTGACTTCCTGCCGGCGGTTTTGGTTTGGAGGAATGCAGATGTCACAAATTGCTGTTAATCGGTTGACCTATTGCTACGAAGGAAGTTTTGACCCGGTTTTTGAACAGGTGACTCTTACGTTGGATACAAGCTGGAAGCTCGGGCTGATCGGGCGCAATGGAAGGGGAAAGACCACCTTTTTGAAACTGCTCTGCGGTGAATTGGATGCACACGGTGCGATTTCCGCTTGCGCAGAGTTTGAGTACTTTCCGTATTTGGTTTCGGATCCGTCAAAAACCGGGCAAGAACTGTTTGAGCAGATCGCGCCCGGTGCGCAGGACTGGGAAATTTTCCGGGAACTTTCCCTGCTTGATGTTTCCGCCGAAGCGCTCTTCCGCCCGTTTGACACGCTCAGCAGCGGGGAACAGACGAAACTGCTGTTAGCCTGCATGTTTCTGCGGGAAAACGCGTTCCTTTTAATTGATGAACCTACCAATCATTTGGATGCTCCAGCCCGGGATGCGGTAGAACGGTACCTCAAACGAAAGAACGGCTTTATTTTGGTTTCTCATGACCGCTCTTTGCTGGATTCCTGCGTGGATCATATTTTGTCAATTAATCGGCTGAGCATCGACCTTGAGCAGGGAAATTATACCAGTTGGGAACAAAACCGTGAGCGCCGTGAGCAGTATGAACGCGGGGAGAACGAGCGGCTGGAGCGTGAGATTCGGCGCCTTTCCGAAACAGCTGCCCGTGCCGGGGCGTGGGCGCAGCAGACTGAAAGCGCCAAAAAGGGAAGCCGCATTTCCGGCCTGCGTCCTGACCGAGGCTACATTGGGCATAAATCGGCTAAGATGATGAAGCGGGCAAAAGCAGTACAGTCGCGTGCGCAGCAGGCGGCAGAGCAGCGCCGCTTGCTTTTGCGCGAGGTGGAAGAAACTGCTTTGCTGACCCTTCCGGCACTTCGACCAGTTCATTCACTCGTGGCAGAATGCCGCGATCTGGCAGTCTGTTACGACCAAACGCCGGTGTTCGAAGGAATGTCATTTCAGGTTCTGCGCGGGGAACGGGTTGCGCTTACCGGGGCAAATGGCTGCGGGAAATCCAGTGTTCTTAAACTGCTGGCGGGAATGCAGGTTCCACATAGTGGCTTGATTCGGCTTGCGGGCGGTATTACAGTGTCATACCTTCCGCAGGATACTTCTTGTCTGAAGGGCGAACTGCGTGCGTTTCTTCAGAAACACGGTTTTGAGGAACCCCTTTTTAAAGCAATTTTACGAAAGCTTTCTTTTGAACGGGATCAATTTGAAAAACCAATGGAGGAATTTAGTGAGGGGCAGAAGAAAAAGGTGCTTTTAACAGCAAGCCTTTGCACACCGGCTCACCTGTATATCTGGGATGAACCGCTCAACTATATTGATCTGCCTTCCCGTGAACAGATTGAACAACTGCTGAAAACCGGAACGCAGACCATGGTGTTCGTTGAGCATGACCGAGCGTTTCGCGCCGCCGTGGCAACAAAAGAGATCCTGTTCGAATGATGTTTTTGTGAAACTGTGAACACCTCACAACCGGGGGAGAACATGCAAAAAGCGCCGGGGAGGAGAGTTCCCGGCGCTTTTTGCAAAATAGAATTTAGCGGTATGACAAGAAAAACAGGAGTTACAGAAACATCGGGGGGAGAAAAGAAACCGCTAAATGACAATAGAGCGATTCAGGTGCAGGGCTTTTTCAGGAATGAGAAATGCCCTGTTTTTGTTTGTCCGCGTGACAGCAGCCGCCCGCCGCGTGTGAACAGCCTTTGCAGCCGCATCCGCAGCCGCCGCTTTTTGCCGTGCGGATGACCTTCACAAGTGCCAGCACGATCAACGCGGCAAGCACAAGACAGATGAGAATGGTTGGAATGTGTTCCATAAAACAATCTCCTTTCAGAAAGGACAGGCGTTGTTATGCGGCGGCTTTTGCGGCGGCACGCTGTGCCTTTTTCTGCGGATTGGGGCGGAAGAGAAGGAACAGCATGAGAATCAGCACGGCAAATGCGATGATCGTCCAGAAGTTGAAGGAAACGCCGCCGAAGATGAGCCCGCCGATCTGGTTGATCATCAGCGCGCTGGCATAAGCAAGCACCGTCTGGTAGCCGATGGCGAACCAGGTCCATTTTGCGCTTCCCATCTCACGCCGGATGGCGCCGATCGCTGCAAAGCATGGGGCGCAGAGCATGTTGAAGATGAGGAAAGAAAGGGCGGCAGCCGCGTACGGGAAGAGTGCGGTGACCTGCGCGAGCAAGCCAGGGTCGCTTTCGGTCACATCTGCGCCGACGCCGAGCAGTACTCCGAGGGTGCTGACCACATTCTCTTTCGCGATGAGTCCGGTGATGGTTGCAACAGCGGCTTCCCATCCGCCAAAGCCAAGCGGGGCAAAGATGGGAGCTAAGAAGGAACCGATGGCCGCCAACAGGCTGACATTCTGTTCCACCATACCGAAGCCGTTTTCTGTAAATCCAAAGCTGGAAAGGAACCAGATGAGCGCGGACGCAAGGAAAATGACCGTACCGGCTTTGATGATAAACGCTTTTACACGTTCCCACATGTGGATGAGTACGCCTTTTGCGGCCGGCAGATGGTACTGCGGAAGTTCCATGACAAACGGCGCGGGGTCTCCGGAAAACATCTTCGTTTTCTTGAGGATTATGCCGGAGACAATGACCGCGACCACCCCGACAAAGTACATGGCAGGCGCCATCCACCAGATCTGCGGGAAGATCGCCCCGCCAATGAGTGCGATGACCGGCAGTTTGGCACTGCACGGGATAAAAGTGGTCGTCATTGCCGTCATACGGCGGTCTTTTTCGTTTTCAATGGTCTTGCTGGCCATAACGCCCGGCACGCCGCATCCGGAAGCAATGAGCATGGGGATAAAGCTTTTGCCGGACAGTCCGAATTTGCGGAAGATACGGTCCATGATGAAGGCGACACGTGCCATGTAGCCGCAGTCCTCCAGCAAAGAGAGAAGCAGGAAAAGAACGATGATCTGCGGCACAAAGCCGAGCACCGCGCCGACGCCTCCGATGACGCCGTCCAGAACCAGACCGCTCAGCCAGTCGGGCGCGTTTGCTGCTTCCAGACCCTGTTCCGCCAGAACCGGAATACCGGGCACCCAGATGCCGTAGTCAGCCGGGTCAGGCTCTTCCAGTGTTACCTCTACGCCGGTTTCTTCCGCGGCGGATACGGCGGCTTCATACTCTTCTACCGCTGCCGCGTACTCGCCGTCTCCGATGCCGACCAGATGGAAGCCGTCACCGAATACCCCGTCGTTGGCCCAGTCGGTTGCCATGGTGCCGATGGTGGTGACCGATATGTAGTAAACGATGATCATGACCACTGCGAAAATCGGGAGCGCCAGCCAGCGGTTGGTTACGATTCGGTCGATCTTGTCCGAACGGGTCATGGCGCGTTTCTGCTTTTTCACGCATTGTTTCATCACTGAATCAATGAAAAGATACCGTTCGTTGGTGATGATGCTTTCGCTGTCATCGTCCATAGCCTCTTCACAGGCTTTGATGATCTGTTCGATCTGTTCTTTTGCATCCGCAGAAAGGCTCACGAGCTCGGAAATTTTTTCGTCCCGTTCAAACAGTTTGATGGCAAACCAGCGTGCTTCGGATTCCGGAACAGCGGAACCGATGAGCTGAATGATCGCCGAAAGGGCGTTTTCCACATCTTCCGAAAAGGTGATGCGAACCGGTTCGGTGGAATGCTTGGATGCCCCCAGTGCCGCTTCCGCAGCATCTTTGGTTCCGCGGCCCTTTAACGCGGTTGTTTCCACAACCTCGCAGCCGAGCAGGGCGGACAGTTTTTTCAGGTCGATCACATCGCCGTTTTTCTGCACCACGTCCATCATGTTCAGCGCGACTACGGTGGGGATGCCGAGTTCGAGCAGCTGGGTGGTCAGGTAAAGGTTGCGCTCGATGTTGGACGCGTCCACGAGATTCAAAATAGCGTCCGGCCGCTCGTCAATGAGATAATTTCTGGAAACGACCTCCTCCATCGTATAAGGAGACAGGGAGTAAATCCCCGGAAGGTCTGTGATAATGACCTCTTTGTTGTGCTTTAAATGCCCTTCTTTTTTTTCAACGGTGACCCCCGGCCAGTTGCCCACGTATTGGGTCGCCCCCGTAAGATTGTTGAACATAGTGGTTTTGCCGCAGTTTGGGTTGCCTGCAAGCGCGATTCTTGTTGCCATTACTGTCCTCCTTGATTCTTTGGTTAGCAAACGCTAAACTCAATCAGCCAAAAAATACAGAGGCATGAAAGAACCTCTGTCATAGTCGCAGTCTGCTGCCATAAAGTTCTGCCGTTCAGGTTTTTATGGCACTTAAACAATGAGAATATTTTCCGCGTCGGCTTTGCGCAATGTGAGTTCGTAACCTCTTACTGTCACTTCCACCGGATCGCCCAGCGGCGCCACCTTTCGAACAAAGACCTTTACCCCTTTGGTAATGCCCATATCCATAATGCGGCGTTTGACGGCGCCCTCACCGTCCAATTTTAAAACAGTTACGGTTTCGCCCGGCTTTGCAGTGCGAAGGTTTTTCATCTGTTTTCCCTCCTTTATTAAATCATGATGCGGTTTGCCATTGAGCGGTCAATGGCAATGCGCGTATCTTTAATATTGACAATCATGTTTCCGCCCATTTGAGAAACAACGGTCACTGTTCCGCCAACAACAAATCCCAGCTTTTCAAGAAACTGCCGGGTGTCATCCTTTCCGGTAATCCGTTTGATTACGTTGACAGTGCCCAAAGGGGCCATGGTTAACGGCATGATACTGTTCACCCTCTTTTCGGTCGGATTGTTTGTTAGCTAAAACTAACCAGAGATGAAATTAAAAGTTAGCATTAGCTAACCGGTTCGTATATAGTATAAGCACGCAGTGCCGTTTTGTCAAGAGCTATTTAAAATAATTTTATTTAAATTATAGAATTATTTGTCATTGTTAGAGAATGCCCCGCGGCCTTTACGCAGGGCGTTCTCAAACGATGATTGCTTGACAGATACAAGGTAAAGTCAACTATTTGCTGATGAGGAAACGGCTTGATCGGTTTCAGCTGAATTGGAAGAGCTGTTGTTATCTGTTTGACCGGAAGTCGCCGCGGACGCGAACGGGCCGTTGACATTTCCGCTTGCGGATGCGGCCGCGTTGCTTGAAGAACTGTCGGAAGGTGCGCTTTCAGAACTGCTTTCGCCGGTTTGTTCGGAAGAAGTTGTGCATGTGAACGGGTCTTTGGCATTCGCGTAATTTTTATCTTGTTCTGATTCGCTTTCCAAACCAGATTCGTTCTCTACACCGGATTCGTCCTCAGCCTCTGACTCGGACGGAATCAGCCGCCCTTCGTAATCCAGCGAAAAACTGCCTGAGGGAATCAGATCACTTACCGTAGTGATCGAGTATCCATCCTGCTTCAGTTTTGGAAGAATCTGGCTGAGTGCTTCGGGTGTGTTTTCGATGTCGTTGTGGAACAGCAGGATGGAGCCGTTTTCCGTTTTGGACAGGACCCGGTCGACAATTTCGTCCACGCTGGCCTCATCCCAGTCAATGCTGTCTACATCCCATTGAATCACGTTTTTCCCCATGCTTTTGATGGTTTGTATCACATTGTTGTCGTATTCACCGTATGGCGCACGGTAGAGGGTGGGGTAGACCCCGGTAATCGCGTAGATTTTTTCATCGCAGGCGTTGGTGTCGTTTACCAGCTGTTCGAAAGACAGATTGGTAGGATGGGGGTGGGTATCGGAGTGGTTTTGTATCTCGTGCCCGGCGTCAAACAGTTTTTTTACGTCTTCCGGGTATTTGTCAACCCATTCCCCGGTGGTGAAAAAGGTAGCTTTTGCATCGTTCTGCGCTAAAATGGAAAGAAGTTCATCCGTGTCGGAATTGCCCCATGCCGCATCAAACGTGAGCGCGATTTTCTTTTGCTCGGTTTGAACGCAGTAAATGGGCAGCTGGCGCTCTCCGGAAGATGTTTCCGCCGCCTGCTGCAGTACGCCGATGGCGGTAAATACCGCGAGTGTCAGGCATGCGGCAACAATGCTGGAAGCGGGGCCGATCAGTTTTTTTACAGAATGTTTCATGTCCATCACCAATGCCATATATATGCGGCAATTTGAAAAATAACCACAGGATACCTTCTTTTTTAAAACTTTCTTTTTGTCCGGCAATTTGACATCTTTTCTCTTTTGGAATACTATAATGATAAATTAGTTTTAAGCGGGAATATGAGCCTTCAAACCAATTTGCGGATGAATCAAAGCGAGGTGGCGGAGTGAAAAGAAAAAAGATTGCGGTCGCACTGCTGGCAGTGTGCATCTGTTTTGCGTTGAGTGCGTGCTCTTTTTTTATTCCAACAGATTCTGACTCGCAGCAGCAAAGCGATAGTTCCTCTGCTGCCGTTGAAGTCCCCCTCCCTTCGGGAAGTGACGAGTGGGTGCCCCAAACCGCCCAGGAATTGTCACAAAAGTATGCGTTTACTGTGTCTGACCCGGATGGATTGCTCACCCCGGAAGTCTGCGCGATTGTAGACGAAACCTTTCAAATTTTTTCGCGGCCGGTCGTTTACGGCTTTTTAAAAGGGCTTGAGGAACAGGGCAGAAAATTTGTGCTTGAGTTTCGGGATGAAGAAAGTGAAAATTTTGGCTTGACCCAGTATATGTCCGATCAAATCAAGATCACCATTTACTCTCCACGCGGCTCGGAGTATTCCGCGCTGGATAACGGAATCACCGTTGAAACCATTGCGCATGAATTTGGGCATGCTTTACATGATCTCATCGAATGGGAATACGGCACGGACCGGATGGAACGGGAATGGACTAGCTTGAACGGCCCGTACTCTTACGGTGATTCGTGGGATGCGCAGAGCTCTCATTATTTTATGTATAATTACGGTATGGACAGTTATTATGAAGATGTTGCATCCGTTTTTGAAGACCTTGCGGCATACCCCCAAACCACAGCGGCGCGCATCTCGCAGCAGGAGAATCTGCCTTTGCTTCAAAAGGTGGAATATCTGTTTAAATTGATGGATCGTTGTTTTGACCTGTCCGAATCCTCTCTGTTTGACGCATATTTGAACGTTCATGCACAGGCAGCCGCGTAAAAAACGGCTGTTTGAGAGAGCGGTCGCCGGATAAAAAATAAAAAAGTAAAAAAAGACTTTACAAATGTTTTTGTTTTTGATATAATAATTTGCGACGGACGATTAGCTCAGCTGGTAGAGTACCTGCTTGACGTGCAGGGTGTCGGGGATTCGAGTTCCTCATCGTCCACCAAACGCCGCATACCGATGAAACGGTATGCGGCTCTTTTTGCGTTTGTTCAGGTTTGCTGTAAGTGTGCGGGTGATTCATTCCGGATACCGCTTGTATAGCAGACAGTGGGCGTTGTTCACGGTTTGTTTACTTGCCCCGAAGCGGGAAAACTTTTATAATAGAAGAAGTCGCTGCCTGCATGGCGGCGCTTAAAAAGGTTTATGAGGTGGATGTATGAGAGGATTCTATAGGTTGGCAGCGTTCGTTACGGCGATTGCGGTTGCCGGACTTGGTTTCGCGGGCTGTATGAAACAGCAGGAGGAACCGGAAATGCTGCAATACAATGCGGACGGCAGTGTGGTCATGCCGGAAGAGGGCGAAGAGGTCGCTGTGATTTCGGTAAAGGATTACGGTGACATTACCATCCGGCTGTTCCCGGACGAGGCGCCCAAAGCGGTTGAGAATTTCGTTACGCTTGCGAAAGAGGGGTATTATGACAACCTTACCTTTCACCGTGTAATCGATGGATTCATGATTCAGGGCGGCGATCCGCGCGGAGATGGAACCGGCGGACAGAGTGCGTTCGGCAGTGATTTTGAAGACGAGTTCAGCGATAATCTGTACAATTTTACCGGTGCGCTTTCGATGGCGAATGCCGGGCCGGATACCAACGGGAGCCAGTTTTTCATCAACGAAGATGCTTCCAGCGTTCTTTCGGATGATTACTTTGACTCCCTTCTGGAAAGCAACCGCCTGGCGAGCGAGCAGTATGGCTACACCTACGGCAGGCAAAGTTATGCGGAGAGCGTGAAGGATATTTATGAACAGGTTGGCGGAAATCCGTTCTTGGACGGCGTACACACAGTATTCGGTCAAGTCGTCGAGGGAATGGACGTGGTTCATGCCATTGCGGAAACGGCAACAGATGATGACGACGCACCGCTGGAGCATGTGATCATTGAAACGATACAGATCGTTCCTTATCACGCAGAGTCATAAAAACAGTTTGAGCGCCCTTTTGAAAGGGCGCTTTTTTGTTGGGATAAATCTGGTTTTAGAGTGTTTGTGTTGGGTGAATAAACCCGCCCGGCAGGTTTTGTGCGGATGATAAAACGTCTTGTTTAAAAATCCGGAGCATGCATTCGGCTTGTAGAAAGAGTGTGGAAATTTTCACGCTGAATTTTTGCAAAAGTGCATGAAACAGACGGCTTGGAGCAAGATAATTATGGTAAAAAAACAGTTCTTTTCTTTTCATATCTTCTATGCTATAATAATTGAAGGTGTATGTATGCAAGTTTTCCGTCGCAGTCGCAGCGGCTTATGAATAGAAAAGAATTGGGTACCTGTTGGTTCAGGTGGATCAGATGAAGGAGTTGTCCGCATTGGAGAAGTATGTGGTAACGGGCGGCGTGCGCCTGAAAGGCGAAGTTTCCATCAGTGGGGCAAAGAACGCGGCAGTCGCGATCATTCCGGCCGCGATTTTGGCTGACGGCCCTTGTATTATAGAAAACGTTCCGAACATCAGCGATGTTTCGATTATTATAAAGATTCTGCACGAAATGGGTGCGGAAATCAAATTGCTCAACAAAAACACCATTCAGGTGGATTGTTCCAGACTGCATTCCTCTACCGTGCCGTATGAGCTGGCGCGGCATATCCGTGCGTCTTATTATCTGCTCGGCGCTCTGCTGGGGCGGTTTAACCGGGCAAATGTTTCCATGCCGGGCGGTTGTGATTTCGGCGTGCGGCCGATCGATCAGCACCTGAAAGGTTTTAAAGCGCTGGGCGCTGACTGGGCGCTGGAAAATGGTATGATCCACGTTACGGCGGACCATCTCACCGGTTCGCAGGTGTATTTTGATATGGTTACAGTAGGCGCCACCATCAACGTGATGCTGGCCGCGGTTAAGGCTCAGGGGCTTACCATTATTGAAAACGCCGCCAAAGAGCCGCATATTGTCGATTTAGCGAACTTTTTGAATTCCATGGGTGCCGATATTATGGGCGCCGGCACCGATACGATCAAGATCCATGGGGTGGAATCACTGCATGGAACCACTTATGCCATCATCCCGGACCAGATTGAAGCCGGCACCTATATGGTTGCCGCCGCTGCTACTCAGGGGGATGTGATGATTAAAAACGTCATCCCCAAGCATCTGGAATCCATCACCGCGCGCCTGCGGAAGATGGGAGTGGAGGTCACGGAGTATGATGACTGTGTTCGGGTGACGCGTAACGGACCGTTGCTTAAGTCCAACGTAAAAACCATGCCGCATCCGGGGTTCCCCACCGATATGCAGCCGCAGATTACCGCACTATTAACACTGGCGGAAGGGACCAGCATCGTTACTGAGGGTGTTTGGGAAAACCGTTTCCGTTATGTGGATGAGCTCACCCGCATGGGCGCTGATATTTCGGTAGACGGGCGTGTCGCCGTAGTGGAAGGTACCGGAAAGCTGATTGCCGCTCCTGTAAGAGCGACCGATTTGCGCGCTGGTGCTGCCATGATCATTGCGGCGCTTGCCGCGGAAGGCACATCACAGATTGAAGATATTCAGTATGTGGAACGCGGCTATGAGGAGATTGAAGTGAAGCTGCGCAACCTCGGGGCGCAGATCAAGAAAATCTCCATTCCCGAACCGGCTGTTGCCAAAGCGCTGTAAGTCTGTTCGATAGAATTGAATTCAGACGGGGCAGATGTTCTGCCCTGTTTTTTTCTGCGAAGGAGCGTATGCATGCAAAAACTGTTTCCGCTGGCGAGTTCCAGCAAAGGCAATTCCATTTATATCGGCAGTAGCACCGCCGGTGTTTTAATAGACGCGGGTATTGGCCCGCGCATCTTTCAAAAGGCCCTTTCGATGGGCGGAATTGCGGGGCTTGAAAGCATTCAGGCGATTTTTATCACCCACGAGCATTCCGATCACATCAAAGGTCTGCTCCCACTGACCGAGCGGCTGGACGTGCCGGTCTATGGTTCGCGGGAAACGCTTGTGGAGCTCATCCACAAGGATGCAGTCAGCCCGCACACCAGATTGTTTGAGATCAACCGTAAGATGGTGGAATTTGCGGGGATGGGAATTCGCGCGTTTAACACGAGCCATGACAGCGTACATAGTTTGGGATTTTCTTTTGAATGTCCGGACGGGAAACGCGCGGCTGTTTGCACCGACTGTGGTGTGATCACGCCGGAAGTACATGCCGCACTCTGCGGGTGTAAAACGCTCCTTCTGGAGTCTAATTACGACCGGGAGATGCTCCGAAACGGAAGTTATCCGGCTTACTTAAAACAGCGGATCGCGTCCGCGCAGGGGCACCTTTGCAACGATGACTGCGCCGCGGAACTGGTCACGCTGGCAGAACTTGGCGCGGAACATTTTGTTCTGGGCCATTTGAGCGAGGAGAACAACCGCCCGGAGCTTGCCGCGCAGACCTCGCTTTCGGCGCTGTCTTCCGCCGGGTTTGCGCCGGGAAAGGATTTTACCCTGTTTGCCGCTCCCCGCGCGACAAGCGGGCAGTATGCTCAGCTGTAACTTGTTGAATGTGTTTTGAGGAGGATGGCATGCTCACAGTCCAGATCATCTGCATTGGAAACCTGAAAGAACGTTACTGGAAAGACGCCTGCGCGGAATACTGCAAAAGACTTTCTGCTTTTTGCCGTATGCAGGTTGTGGAACTTCCGGAATCACGTCTGCCGGAAAATCCCTCTGAGGCGCAGATTCGGAAAGCGATGGAGGAAGAAGGGGAACGCATCCTTCAAAAGGCGGGAAACAGCGTGCTGCTTCCGCTCTGCATTGAAGGAACCCAAGTGGATTCTCCTGGCCTTTCTTCCTGTTTGGAAGAACTGATGGTTTCCGGCGTGAGCGCGGTCTCATTTGTCATTGGGGGATCGTTCGGGTTGGCTGATGAGGTCAAACGGCGCGGGCGAAAACGGCTTTCCATGTCGAAGATGACCTTTCCGCATCAGCTCGCCCGGGTCATGCTGCTTGAGCAGGTTTACCGAGCGTTTATGATTCTCAATCATACAAAGTATCACAAATAAACGGCTTGTTGTGCAAAAGAGTAAAAACGAAAAAAGCGCTGCTGTTCCATGTTGAAACAGCAGCGCTTTTTGTGTGAACCGTTTAAGGCAAAGCAATCATTCTTTGAGCAGGATGGCGCCGAAATAGGTGATGGTGTTCACCCCGTTGATGTATTTAAGCCCTGCGGCTTCCGCCAGTTCGGAAACGAAAATGCCGTAGGCTTCCAGCGAAGCAAACGCCTTTCCGGGAAAACGGCAGGGTTCGTGGTCTGCCGCGGCACAGCGTTCGCAGTAGGTGCAGCCACCCGCACCCAGAAGAAGACCTTCCTGCGGCATAACGGTATTGTCATCGTGAATCCGGCGGAGCATTTCCTGGTGCCCGCGCGCGGCCCGCTCCATGCCCTCAATGTCGAAGGAATCATCGATTTGGTAGATATTCTGAAACACAACGGCGGTTTGGTAGGTTTTTGCCTGTGCGATCAGTTCGTCAATCTCTCCGCAAAGAGGCGGACAAGCCCAGTTTGTGCCGTAAGCGCCGCAGCGGTTGGCTTCGCAGCTTTCCCGCAGCCGCCGGTCGAACGGTATGTTTGAAACGGGAATCACTGCCGCATGGGAAACACCCAGCGCCTCCAGTTTTTCTTTTAATTGGTTTGCATCTGTCATGGTCGTTCCTCGGTTCCGTTTTTGTTTACCATCATACACCCAAACGGAGATTCCTGCAAGTCAACCGCAAAAAACTGGAAGGAAGCAAAGAACGGCAGCCAGTGAAAACGCCGCGCAGCCGCTTAGGTCAGGAAGGACCGCGAAACGCGGGAACCATCTGCCAAGCAGTTTTTGAAGACCGACGAGCAGTGCGCATACCCCAAGAACCCACAACACACCCGGCCAGCCGGAAAAGAAGCCGCACACCGCGCACATTCCTGCCGCGTGAAGGGATTGGGGCTCCCGGTCAAACAGAATGGTTTCAGTTAGACTGAGCAGCATAGCCGCTCCAAGCCCGATCGCCAGCCCGATGACCGGGGAGGCAAGTGTGTGGTGCAGAATAGGAGTGTTTGACAGAAAATCGCCGATCATAACAATGGGAGCGATGAGCCCGATCACAACCGGATAAAGTTCGTGGGCGGTGCCTTTCTTTCTCCGGTCTGTCACGGGAAGAAACGCGGCGGCTGTGACAAGAACTGCGGAAAAGCTGTATAAAGGGGAGCGGCAGAACAGTGCCGGCAGCAGGGAGAGCAGAAAAAGAAGCCCGGCTGATGCAAACAGGAAAGCTTTCCCCGCCCGGCTTTTCAGTTCGGGTAGGAATATCCAAAGGATGCGTATTTCCGTTAGAAGCAAGACGAGTGAAAGAAGTATAAATAGGACCGGCAGCATAAAAATCCCTCCCAGCAGATAACATCCACTGGTATGTATATGCGAAAGGAACAGCAAACTTGCGCGGCTTTTATGGAGTATGTTTGCACAGACAAACAAAAACCGCTGATTTGCGGTGAGTCGCAGACCAGCGGCGGTGTGACGGAGGATGAATGGGATTTTTCGTTTGCTTCAGCTTTTGTTGACGTTTGAATCATCCGGCCGGAAATGTTCAAATATGACCAGATCAAATTGCCTGCGGGCAATTTTCAAGTCTGCTTTGTTTTGTATCGTCCACGCGACAGTTAGCAGATGAAACCATCGTTTGCAGATGCGAAGGTTCCGGTTGCGGTATCCGCTCCAGCGGTAAGCAATAAAATTCGGCCGGCCCAGCCAGTTGCCGAACAGGTTTGCGCCCGCGAAAGCCGAGGCTTTGGAGCGCCCCGGATATTTGGAAGCAATCTCATAGCAGTCGGCAAGCTGACCGCGCACCACCCGTTTTGCGTGTTTGTAAAACCAGCGTACAATCCGCGGGTCAAAGGATTCCACACAAAAAGGGCCTTTGTATTCTTTTAACAGCTCATATCCTTTTCGGCAGAGTTCTTCACTGCGTGTGCCGGACTTCAGTTCTACAATGAGCGGGACCGCGCCGTTAACTAGCTTTAACACATCACGGAAGAGAGGAATCCGCTCTTCGGTACCGCAAAGCTGAAGCTTTTGCAGCTGCGTGTAGGTGTAAGAGGAAAGCGGCGCCTTGACTCCGCACATGCGAAATAAACTGTCATCATGAAAAACGACCACTTCACCGTCAGCGGTCAGCTGAATGTCCAGTTCAATCCCGTAGCCGTGTTCGACTGCCAGACGAAACGCCTTTAATGAGTTTTCCGGAATCGACTGGTCTTTGCGGTAAAGTCCGCGGTGGACGTAATCCCATCCAAGAAACGGAAAGAGCCGGAACTCCCGCGCGGGTTTTCCGGCAATGAGTGAAAGATAACCGCCGCAGAGCAGTGCCGCGGCGGTAAGAATGATACACAGGGCAATCAGCAAAAGCAGACCCTCCAGACAATGGTTTAAATAAACCCTAACAACTTGGTGCAGTAAACCAGCAAGAACATGGTGAAGATAGAGAACAGCGAGGTAGAAACAACCAACTGACCCGCCAGCTCATAGTCAGAATTTGAGTTGCAGGCCATCGTGTAGCTGGAAACAGCCACCGGTGCGCCGAACGTTACCATAAAAACAGCGAGCTGCGCGTCGCGAATTCCCATTGCGATGCAGATAGACAGTACAACAACTGGTACAGCAAGCAGTCGCAGCGCAGATACGGTAAGCACATACTTCAGGTTGTGGAACGCGCTGCGGAAGCTGAAATCACAGCCGAGCAGCATGAGCGCAAACGGTGTGGCAATTCCTCTCAGCTCGGTGACTGGCGTTTCGATACACTCGGGCAGCGGTATTTGGAACGCTGAAAAAATAAGTCCCAGCGCGGCGCCGATGATGAGCGGGTTGGTGATGATTTTAATCAGCGTTTGCTTGATGTTTATCTTGCTTTCACTGTCATATACCGAAAGGGTGACCACAGCCAGCAGGTTGTAAAGCGGCACCAGAAATGCGGCAACTACCGCGGCCAGCGCGCCGCCCTCATCGCCGAATATCGTCTGGCAGACCGGCACACCGAAAATGAGAAAATTCCCCCGGAACAGCGCCTGAATGACCACACCCCGGCGGGCATTTTGTTTGACAATCAGCGGCACAATAATAAAAAGGAGTATGACCTGCACCGCGACAAACCCCAGTACCAGCAGAATGAACTGCAGGTCAAAGGTTTTTGAAAAATCCGCGTTGTAAATATTCATAAACAGCAGGAGCGGCAAAAACACTTTGAAGCAGACATTGTTGGCTGTTTTGGTGAAGGTTGTGTTCACCAGTTTGATGCGCGCGAGGAAATACCCCAGAGCGATCAGCAGAAAAAGAGGGAAAACAACGTTGAGTGAAAAAAGAAACGTTTCCATAATGAATAGGGTCCTTTACTGTGTTGTATTGTTTTATCGGTTAGAAAAATACCACAGAACTGATCTATGGTGTTGTATTATTGTTTTTATTATAGGACTTTCGTTTTGAGATGTCAAATAAGGCGGGAACGTTTTGAAGGAAACAGATGTTTGTTTTGCGAAAAATGCTCAAAACATTGCTGAAACAGTCGTTCTGCTCTTTCATATGCAGTTTTATAAAAATGAAGATGCAAGAACGTTTGCCTTGTTGCCGCATTGTATTTTGGGGTTCGTTGACGAAACTTCCGAAACCGCCTATAATAAAACTATTCCATAAAAAGAAAGGGGCTTTACCGGCTATGGACTCTGTTAAACATGTACTTGTTGTTGCTCCGGTCACAGAAGATCACCGGAAGCGGCTTGTCTGCAAATTTCCGTCTCTGCAATTTACATTCACAACCCCTTCTGAAGCGACCGACGAACAGATCGCGGCGGCTGACGCTGTATTCGGCAACCTGACACCTGCGCGCATTCAGGCAAGCGAACGCCTTCGTCTGCTTCAGCTCAACAGCGCCGGAGCGGATGGTTACATTATCCCCGGCGTTCTTCACAAGGACACAGCGCTTGCCAACGCGACGGGGGCGTATGGCCTTACCATCTCCGAGCATATGATGGGGCTTTTGCTCATGCTGTATAAAAAGCTGTATCTTTACCGGGATTATCAGGCAAACTGTGTCTGGGGAGAAGCAGGCAGCGTAAAGACTTTGCAAGGTGCGGCAGTGCTTGTGCTCGGCACCGGAAATATTGGTACGGAATTCGCGAAGCGTGTAAAAGGGTTCGGCGCATATGTCATCGGCGTGCGCCGTACGGAAGGGGAACTTCCTTCCTGTTACGATGAAGTCCATCTGGTTTCCGAACTGGATTCTCTTCTCCCACGCGCGGACGTCGTTGCCATGAGCTTGCCTGGCACGCCGGAAACCCGGCACATCATTGATGAACACGCGCTGTCCCTCATGAAAGATGATGCGGTCCTCATCAACGTAGGACGCGGTTCAGCGGTAGACGGAGAGGCGCTCTGTGACGCCATGGAACAGGGAAAACTCTGGGGCGCCGCGCTGGATGTGACCGAGCCGGAGCCGCTCCCGCCCGAACACCGCATGTGGAAGATTCCGAACCTGCTCATTACCCCGCACGCAGCGGGCGGGTTCCATCTGGAACTGACGCTTGATTACATCGTCGGCATTTTTGAGCGCAATCTCACCCATCTGTTAAACGGCGAACCGTTTGAGAATCTGGTGGATTTTCAAACCGGTTATCGCAAAAAATAAACCCTGACATTATGAAAACAAAGACTGGAGGCAGTATGGAACAGAAAGGATCACTCAAACGCACGCCAAAGCTGTACTGGAAAATATTTCTTTCCACCTTTACGCTGAGCGCGTTCACTTTTGGCGGAGGATATGTCATTGTCCCGCTGATGCAGAAAAAATTTGTCATTCAGTACGGTTGGATTGACGAAAAGGAAATGCTGGATCTGGTTGCGGTTGCGCAGTCGGCTCCGGGGCCCATTGCGGTCAATGCGTCCATTATGATCGGATACCGGCTGGGAGGCGTGCTGGGAGCGCTTGTCAGTATGCTCGGCACCGTTTTGCCGCCGTTTGTCATCATTTCTATCATTTCGTTTTTTTATCAGGCGTTTCGTGACAATTACATCGTCGCGACAGTAATGAAGGGCATGCAGGCGGGTGTTGCCGCGGTGATTGTAGACGCGGTGGTTAAAATGGCCATTAACGTGGGTAAAGAAAAAAGCGTGCTGTCTTACTGTATTATGATTGGTTCGTTCATTGTCTCCTACTTCTTTGAAGTCAATGTAGTCTTTGTTATCCTCGCATGTGCTTTGGTGGGGATTGTTGCTACCATCATTCGCGGCAGACGAGCGAAAGCGAAAGGAGGAGAACGGTAATGGTTTACCTGGAACTTCTCTGGAGCTTTTTCCAGATTGGCCTGTTCAGCTTCGGCGGCGGTTACGCGGCGCTTCCGCTCATCCAGACTCAGGTGGTCGACCTGCACGGCTGGCTCAATATGACGGAGTTTGTCGATATCATCACCATCTCGCAGATGACACCGGGGCCGATCGCCATTAACGCTTCCACCTTTGTCGGCATGCGGATCGCGGGCGTAGGCGGCGCCGTGGTCGCTACCCTGGGGTGTGTGCTGCCGTCTTGCATCATTGTGTTGATTCTGGCGTACCTGTATTACAAATACCGCGGCCTTTCCATGATTCAGGGCGCGCTCAGCGGTCTGCGCCCCGCGGTTGTTTCGCTCATCGCGTCATCCGGTATGGGGATTATGATTCTGGCGCTCTGGGGCGGTGACACCCTATGGAGCTTTGCGCTTGATAAAATCGACTGGGTGGCGGTCGGTATTTTCGCGGCCGCGCTGTTTGTGCTGCGCAAGTTTAAGCTCAACCCCATTTATGTCATGCTGGGCGCAGGTGTGCTCGGGCTTTGCATCTACCCGTTCCTGCCCGCATAGCAAGAAGGAGGCGTTCGGTTTGAACCGGAATTACCAGCGGGAACTCGACCGGCTGCTCGAACAGCTTGAACGGGAGGGTCGAGTCCCGTCGCTCCTGCTGCACAGCTGTTGTGCACCCTGCAGCAGTTATGTGCTGGAGTATCTGTCCCGCTACTTTTCCATTACGATTTTTTATGATAACCCCAATATTTCGCCGGAAGAAGAGTATCGCCGCCGGGTGGAAGAGCAGAAGCGGCTGATTACGGAAATGAAGTTTGTCCATCCCGTTTCTTTTCTGGAGGGGGAGTATGACCCCCAGCGGTTTTACAACGCGGTCCGCGGGCTGGAGCAGATTCCAGAAGGCGGAGAACGCTGTTTTGCCTGTTACCGGCTCCGGCTGCAGGCGGCGGCTGAAGCGGCGCGCGCCGGCGGGTTTGATTATTTTACCACCACCCTTTCCATCAGCCCCATGAAAAAGGCGGACAAACTGGTGGAAGAGGGAGAGGCCGCGGCACAGGAAATCGGCGTGCCTTATCTGGTATCCGACTTTAAAAAGAAAAACGGCTACAAGCGCTCCATCGAGCTGTCGCACGAATACGGCCTTTACCGGCAGGATTACTGCGGCTGTGTATTCTCAAAGCAGGAAGCGCTTGCCCGCCGTCAAAGGGGGTCTACCGATGAAGTTTGAAGGAAGAGTTTGTGTCATCACCGGCGGAGCGCTCGGCATTGGGCGTTGCATCGCTGAGAGCTTCGCCCGCAAGGGAGCGGTGGTCGCGTTTATTGACCGGGATGAACGCGCCGGCCGGGAAACACTGGAACGGCTGAAGGTGTTAAACGGCGGCAAACACCTTTTTTACCACGGCGATGTGGCGGAAGAAAAAGCGTTGGAAACCTTTGCCGATGTTCTTGGTGAGGCGTACGGCGGGGTGGATTTTCTCATCAACAACGCCTGTATAAGCAACCGCGGCATCCTTTCCGGCTGCACTTATGAGGATTTTAACTACATCCTCCGGGTGGGAGTCAGCGCGCCGTACCGGCTGACCCAGCTGCTGCTTCCTTCTTTTTCAGAGGATGCGGCCATCGTCAACATTGCGTCCACCCGCGCGTTCATGTCTCAGCCGGATACGGAAAGCTATACCGCAGCCAAAGGCGGTATCCTGGCGCTGACCCATGCGCTGGCGGTCAGCCTGTCCGGACGGGTGCGGGTGAATTCCATCAGCCCCGGTTGGATTGACACCGGCAGTTACCATGAAGAGCATTATACCCCGGATTATACGGTGGCGGATGTGGCACAGCACCCGTCCGGCCGGGTCGGCGTTCCGGAGGATATCGCCCGCGCGGCTCTGTTCCTCTGTGACCCGGCAAACAGCTTTGTCAATGGGGAAAACATCACTGTGGACGGCGGCATGACCAAACTCATGATCTACACCGGTGACGAGGGCTGGGAGTACCACGCCTGATTGATAAAATTGAGATTGGATGGCTCAGCTGACTAACAACGATTGTTCTTGCGGCGCTTGTTTCATTTGAGAAAGGAGTCATAACAATGGAGCGCTCTCTCATTGCCCCTTGCGGAATCAACTGTGCAGTTTGCCGTCAGTGCCAGAAAAAGAAAGACGGATGCAAAGGCTGCCGGTTTGAGACAAACCTGAAAAGCAGGACCTGTACTCTGAAAAACTGCGCCAAACCGTCTAAGACCAATCCGGAGCTTTGCGCCGGCTGTACGGCGCTGCCCTGCCGCCGCCTGCGGGATTTTGACCGCCGTTACTGGGAAAAGACTTGTGGCTTTCTCAGCGTGATTGACAATCTGCGAAAAATCGAACAGCAGGGGATGGACGCGTTTTTGAAACAGGAGGAGGCCAAGTGGACCTACTCATCCTGCGGAAGCCGTCTGAGCGTTTCTTTTTATACCTGCCCTTCCTGTGGCAACCCGTACCGTAAGGCGTCACAAAAGGAACAGGAGCGGGAAGAACGGATGAAACAGAAAAAACAAATGCGGAATCAATAAAAAGAGCCGTAAGGAGCAAATCCTTACGGCTGTTTTTTATTTGTTTGAGAGAACCTTTCCGGGGAGGAAAGGAAATTGTATTATTTACTTCAAAATCAACTCTTGGTAATATGTTTCGATCTGTTCCATATCGCTGTCGGAAAGTTTCCACTCCATGGTCTTCGCGTTTTCTTCAATCTGGTCAGGACGTTTCGCGCCGACAATTACGTTGGAAACGAACGATTTCTGCGCCAGGTAATTGATGGCAAGCTGGGAAACCGGTTTTCCGTAACCTGCGGCGATTTCTTCCAATTTATCCAGCAGAGCACGGTATTTGGACCATTCCGGCTCCTGGAAGAAGGGGTAGAACCGCGCACGGTGGTCGCCTTCCTCAAATTTTGGAATCTCTTTGAATTTTCCGGTCAGCAGTCCGCCCGCCAGTCCGCCATATACCATGACCGCTTTGCCGCGTTTTTTACAGTACTGCATGATCTCCAGCCGGTCGCGGAAGATGAGCGAATATTCCGGCTCCAAAACGTCAACATTGACAAATTTTTCGATAACTTCGATTTGGTCAATGGTGAAGTTGGAAACACCGAAGTATTTAATTTTTCCGCTTTCTTTGACTTTGGCAATGGCCTCTGCCGTTGCTTCCAGCGGGGTGTTGACATCCGGCCAGTGGAGCAGGTAAACGTCGATGACGTCCACACCCAGTCTGCGGCGGGAATCATCCACCTCTTTGAAGATGCTCTCCGGCGTCAGCCGTTTGACAACGTGTTTGTCCGGCCCTTCATGGAAGATGCCGCATTTGGTGGTGATGAACACCTTGTCACGCTTGCCGCGGATGGCTTTTCCAACGACTTCCTCTGCATGGCCGTCACCGTAACCTGGCGCGGTGTCGATGAGATTGATGCCGCAGTCGATGGCTTTTTCAATGGTGGCGATGGAGTTTGCATCGTCCACCTGACCCCAGAAATCGTTGCCGTATGCCCATGTGCCGAGGCTGATTTCTGAAACCTTCATGTCAGTGCTTCCGAATTGTTTGAATCGCATGTTTTTCCCTCCGTTTGTACCGCAGAGCGGCACGTGTTGTGATGTTGGTTGGATGATGGTTTCGTATGAGTTCATTATAACGGTTCTGTTTTGAAAATGCAATGGGTGGGGGGCTTGCTTGTGTTACAGGCGGCGAATGTGTTACAATCAAAGAAAATGATTTGGGTGGGGATTTTTTGGCAAAGTCGGCAAATCAGAAATTAAAGCTTCTTTATCTTGCGAAGATTTTTTTAGAGCGCACGGACGAAGAGCATCCGCTTACAACAGCGCAGCTCATTGAGGCGCTTGCTGATTACGGTGTTTCGGCAGAGCGGAAGTCGCTTTACAGCGACATGGAAGCGCTGTCTCTGTTCGGGCTTGATATCGTCACCCACCATGCTAAACAGTACGGCTATTTTGTGGCGAACCGAACCTTTGAGCTGCCGCAGCTCAAGCTCCTTGTGGACGCGGTCGCATCCTCAAAGGTCATCACCGAAGAAAAATCCAGAGAGCTTATGAAGAAACTGGAAAGCCTCACCAGCGTTTATAATGCCCGGCAGCTTCACCGGCAGGTTATTGTAGCAAACCGCAGCAAAACGGACAACCAGCAGGTGTACTATAACGTGGACGCCATCCACGAAGCCATTTCGTCCGAACGGCAGATCACCTTTCGCTATTTCGATTACGGGCTTCAAAAGCAGAAGGTCTACCGGGATGACGGGGCCCTTCGTACGGCGAGCCCCTACGCGCTGCTCTGGGACGATGAAAACTATTATCTGGTGGCTTATTATGAAAAATATGAAAAGCCCGTTCATTTCCGAGTGGATAAGATGGAGAGCATCACCGTGACCGATGCTCCCCGGCTTCCCATGCCCAAGGGCTTCAGTCTGGAGGATTACTCCCGCCGGGTCTTCAATATGTACGGAGGAGAGGAACAGGCGGTCCGCCTGCGGTTTGATAATTCGCTCATCGGTGTGGTGCTGGACCGGTTCGGAAAAGACCTGTTGACCGAGCAAATGGATGAACACTCTTTTTCGGTGCGGGTGCAGGTATCGGTCAGCCCCACCTTTTTCGGCTGGCTGTTCCAGTTCGGTCCGCGGGCGGAGATCCTTTCGCCGGACAGCGTGAGAGAGCAGTTTGCACGGCAGCTTGACGCAGTGCTTGCTCAGTACGGCAAAACGGCAGAGCGGCAGTGATGATTTTAAAGAAAAAGGCACACTTCCAAAAGGAAGCGTGCCTTTTTTGGTGTTTCAAAAAATTACAGGGTTTCCGGCTCACCGTAATCAACGCCGAAAGTCTCAACGGTGACTTCTTCCATGACTTCGTCCTCAAGAGGCTTGTCCATGTAGTCCCGTTTGACGTTGACGATGCGCTGGACCTCGTCGATCCCTTCGGTCACCTTGCCGAACGCGGCATACTGTCCGTCCAGATGCGGAGCATCCGCCGCCATGATGAAGAACTGGGACCCTGCGCTGTCCGGACGCATGGAACGCGCCATCGACAGAACGCCGGTGGTGTGACGCAGCGGATTGTTAAAGCCGTTCATGGCAAATTCGCCTTTGATGCTGTAATCCGGGCCGCCCATTCCGGTCCCTTCCGGGTCGCCGCCCTGAATCATGAAACCGGGGATAACCCGGTGGAAAATCAGCCCGTTATAAAAGCCTTTCTGGATGAGAGAGATGAAGTTTTTGACCGTGTTGGGGGCAATTTCCGGGTAAAGCTCCGCTTTGATGATGTTCCCCGCGCCGGTCTTTATCGTCACAATGGGATTGCTCATATTGAATTCCTCCGTCTTGAATATAAACTTTTTCTTATTATAACCGCTTTCCCCGCTGGGCGCAAGCGTAAAAACAGCAGGTTTTTAACCGTAAAGCTGCCGTGCTGCCCAAATCGATGAGAAAGATAAGGCATTCCGATGATTCAGCGGGGATAGAACGCTTGTATGAAGCCGGAGAATCCGAATTGAGAAAGGAAACGTCTTGCAATCCTGCCGCTGTGGGATTAAAATGAAAAGAAAATCGGTTTGGAAGGGGCTGTTTTGGGTGGAAGAGATCCGGTTGGGCCGTTACCGCCACTTTAAGGGCGGCGAGTATGAAGTGCTCGCCCTTGCAAAACACAGTGAAACACTGGAAGATTATGTTGTTTATCGTGCGCTTTATGGGGAATATGGCGTATGGATTCGCCCGGCCTCCATGTGGAACGAGACAGTGGAGCGGGACGGCGGTGTTTTCCGCCGGTTTACCTACATTGGCGGGGAGGCGGAAAAATGATCCGTTATATCAGCAACCAGAAAGCGGAAATAGACGTGCACAACATGCACAAGGAGGAAGCGCGCCGCCATATTGAGCAGTTTCTTTCCCGCGCCAACGGAAGCATTAAAGAGGTTACCATCATTCACGGGTGTACGTCCGGCACTGTTCTGCGGGATATGGTCCGTAAAGGGCTTCGGCACCCGCGCATCCGTTCCAAAGTGGTCGGCCTGAACGACGGTATTACAATTCTTGTTTTAAATTAATGCTCTATACCGGAAAACCTCCGCCTGTTTTAACAGGCGGAGGTTTTGTGATTCAGAAAATTATTTGAGTGTATCAGCTTTCGAAACGAAAGTAGTTACGCTGCATGGCTTGAGCAGAAGGGTGTAGCTTCCGTCCTCGTTTGGTTTGACCGCCGGATGCGCATTCAGCGACTCGTTTTCACAGGTGCAGTAAGGAATCAGTTCACCGAGCGCGGTGTCTGTTTCTACTGTAATCTGGCAGGATTGGGAAAGTCGGTTGAGGGCAACGACCGCATAGCTTCCGTCGGCATTGCGGTAAGCGGAAAGAGAGACACCTTCCACAGGTGTTTCGGTGATTGCAAGGCGGACAGCGTCCGGACGAACGAACCGGCTGAAGTTTCCAACGGTATAGGCACGTTTACAGACGGTGTATTCTTCGGTTTCACGGTCAAGATACACAAGAGCGCCGTTCCCGTTTTTGGCGTCTGCCAGGGTGGCCCAGAAGAGAATGTACGCATTTCCTTCCGCGGAAACAAAAAAGTCATGGATGCTTTCGGCAATCTTCAAGCCGCTGCGCATACCGTTGTCGGCAACGAAATCCTCTTTGGCGAGCTCGCAGTATTCGGTCATCCAGAAGGGTTTTCCGCGGCGGTATTCGTCTTTGAGCGGAACCGCTTTGCTTTCTTCATAGAAATGCATGCCGATGATGCCGACCGCGTCCATCGCCTCATCATCCTCAAACAGAGACTTGTAACCCAGCCCGCGGTGCCCCGCAATGGCCTTTTCGCTGCATTCCACCAGTTCGGGCGCTACGACCGGTGTGGTGATTCCCTGGCGCTCAAACTCCGGTTTGAGGTAATTTTTCAGAAAATCGCCGTACTGGTCTCCGGTCCAGATACAGGAAGAGTAGAAGATAAGCAGGTCCGGTTCGTTGGACGGGGAGATGGCGGTCATTTCGATGCCATGATGTTCTTTGTAGCCTTTAATGTAGGCCGCGAGGTATTCGGCAAAATCCTGATAACAGGAGGCTTTCAGACTGCCGCCAATGACCGAGCCGTTTGTTTTCATCCAGGCCGGTGGGCTCCATACCGTGCTGAAAAACCGGTCGCAGCCGCGTTTTTGGGCTTCTTTCATGAACCAGAGCTGGTCGTCTGTAGTAAAGTCGAAAACACCTTTTTCCGGTTCAATGGAAGGGGTCGGTCCGTCCAGTTCGTTGCCCCATTCACCGGAATCGCCTACAATGCTGCGCAGAATGGAAAGCCCGATTCCGTTTTCTTTGGAAAAGAGAAGGTCCATGATCGCGTTGCGAGTGCTTTCGTTTTTAATCTGTTCAATGTGGTGACCTTGATGGAACGCGCCGCATGCGCCAATGCCGTCAATGGTCTGCTTGGTTTGCTTTGTATCCAGTGTTGCGTTTGTTTTGAACATGGTGAAAGATCCTTTCTGTTTTGTGTTCAGCCTTATTATAACGAGATGTTTTTAAAAGTAAATACTTGTGAAGGTAAAATAAAAAAATTTTTTCTTCTGACAGGATGCGATTGACAAACCGTCTGACGAAGCGTACAATAAATGCAAATCATTTGCGTTTGGAGGACCGCCCATGTGGGAATTTTTGCAGGAAGTCGTTTGGCACGCATTGATCCATACGTTGGAAGACGCGCTCAAAATGCTTCCGTTTTTGTTTGTTGCTTACCTGCTTTTGGAATATATCGAGCATCGTTCCGCAACCAAGCTGGAGCGGCTGCTCAGCTCCAATAAACTTGGGCCGGTTGGCGGCGCGCTCGTCGGTTGTGTGCCTCAATGTGGGTTTTCGGTTGCGGCAGCCAATCTGTACGCGGGGCGGGTCATTCGCATTGGAACGCTGGTAGCAGTGTTTCTTTCCACATCAGATGAAGCCATTCCGCTCATGCTCGCACACCCGGAAGCGTATCCCACCATGTTCCTGCTTCTGGGGCTCAAGGTAGTCATCGCCATCGTCGCCGGCTTTGCGGTAGAAGGAGCGGCAAAGCTGTTTTTAAAGCCGGAACACACCTCGGCACAGGCGAGCATCCATGAACTGTGTGACCATGAGCATTGTCACTGTGAGCACGGTATTTTTCGTTCGGCACTGCGGCATACACTGGAAGTGTTCGGGTTTATTTTAGTCGTGCTGTTTGTGCTCACTCTGGGGGTTGAGTGGGTCGGCGAAGACCGCATCGCGTCGCTGCTGCTCAACGGCAGTGTGTTCCAGCCGCTGATTGCGGGCCTGCTGGGTTTTATCCCCAACTGCGCCGGTTCGGTCCTTTTGACCGAGCTGTACCTGTCAGGAAGCATCAGTTTCGGAGCCGCGGTTGCGGGGCTTTGTACCAGCGCGGGAGTTGGCATCGCTGTTCTGCTTCGGGTCAACCGCAACTGGCGTCAGAATTTATTTATCATTGTCAGTTTGTATCTGGTCGGGGTATTGTCCGGCCTTATCATCCAACTGTTTTAAAGGGGTGATCGTGTGGATTGTGCACAGCTGCTCAAACAGGCAGGATTAAAGCAGACACCCCGCCGTCAGGCGATGCTTCGTGTACTCTCATGCGGCCAGCCGATGACGGCGGAATCGGTCGCCGCCGCGCTGGATGGCAGTGTCCCGGCTGATCTTTCAACCGTTTACCGCGCCCTGAATCAGATGGCGGAACATCGTTTGCTGCAAAAGACCGTATATCAGGACGGAAAGGTCTATTACAAGCTGGTGCTGGAACAGCATACCCATCGGCTTGTCTGCACCTGCTGCCACCGAAGTATACCGGTCGAACTCTGCCCGGTGGAACAAATGGCGCGTTCTCTTGAGGAAAGCACCGGCTTTCAGATCACCGGGCACCGGCTGGAATTTACCGGGCTTTGTCCTGACTGTGCGGCGGATCATAAAAAGGATAAATCCAATCAATAATCAAATCAAAAAGCGGGCAGTAAGCCCGCTTTTTTAACGTTTGGAACAGCCGAAATTACCGGTCGAACTGCTGTGTCATAAAGGTTGTTGTTTTGTAACGGAAGGGATTTTGCTGTTGCGCCATTATAAAAAAGGACGGGTACATACCCGTCCTTTTTTGTACAATTAATAATTTTTTGCCTGAATCTGGAAATATGCCTGCGGATGTGCGCATACCGGGCAAACTTCCGGAGCTTTTTTGCCCACAACAATGTGGCCGCAGTTGGAGCACTGCCAGATCTGGTCGCCGTCTCTGGAGAAGACAAGGCCGTCTTTGACGTTTTTGAGCAGTGCACGGTAACGCTCTTCATGCTCTTTTTCGATTTTCGCGACCCCTTCGAACAGGAACGCGATGTCATCAAAGCCTTCTTCTCTTGCCTCTTTCGCGAAGGTGGAGTACATGTCGGTCCATTCGTAATTTTCGCCTTCCGCAGCGTCCAGCAGGTTGGTTGCTGTGTCAGCGATGCCGTCATGCAACAGTTTGAACCAGATTTTCGCGTGTTCTTTTTCGTTGTTAGCGGTCTCTAAAAACAGCGCTGCGATCTGCTCATATCCTTCTTTTTTCGCTTTGGATGCATAGTAGGTATATTTGTTTCTCGCCTGGGATTCGCCCGCAAATGCAGCCATCAGGTTTGCTTCGGTTTTGGTTCCTTTTAAATTTTTGCTCATGTTCATTCTCCTTTTTGTTTGATTTATTCTGCGTCGGCTGTTTGCCGCTTACAACTTTTTTTTCGGCAGTCGGGGCAGATTCCGCTGAAGACCAGTCCGTGCGGGTCCAGTTCATAACCGGTTTGCTGCTCCACCGCTTTGATCACATCGTTCAGATATTGCTCATTTAGGTCGTCAAATCGACCGCATTCGGTGCAGGTAATATGGCAGTGCTTTTTTACATCCAAGTCAAACCGATCCGCATTGTTGGGAAGCTGAATCCTGCGAAGCAGTCCGTTTTCAGAAAGCCGATTCAGGTTTCGGTAGACAGTTCCCTTGCTGATGGAAGGATGCTTTTTCACAACGGTTTCATAGACCGCGTCCGCTGTTGGATGCCCGCCGAGCTTATATGCGGCATGATAAACCAGCTGTCGTTGTACTGTATTACGTTCTATTTTCATAAAACTGTATCCTTATTGATAATATTTACTAATTAAGATTATATATGTTTTTTTAGAAATGTCAAGCGGTTTTTCAAATATTTTTGCCGTTTGACAACTTCAGCCTTGTAACGTATCATAAAGACAGAGCCCGACAGGCAGCCGCCATAAATCATGTGAGGCTGAATGCCGCGCATAAAACGGAATGCATGTTACACGAGAGGAGACTGTGCAATGGATCAGCATCAAAAAACAATCATGGAACTACGTATCCGCAAAACAATGAAAAACTTAGAACGGCACAATATGCAGCCTTTTTACGCGTATGACCGCGCTCAAGCGATAGAGATCGTTCGCTCCCTTTTGCAGAAGGGTGATGTTGTCACCGCCGGGGGAACCATGACGATGGAAGAATCCGGCTTGAAGAAGCTGCTTACAAATGGAGACTATCGTTTCCTTGACCGGAACCGCCCCGGGATCACGCAGGAGGAGATTGACGAAATCTATCATCAGGCGTTTTCGGCGGACGCTTACATTGCTTCTTCCAACGCAGTAACTGAGAATGGCGAGCTGTTTAATGTGGACGGGAATTCCAACCGGGTCGCCGCTATTTTGTACGGACCGAAATCGGTCATTATGGTGGTAGGATATAATAAAATTGTCGCCGATTTGGACGAGGCCATCCTTCGGGTGAAAAAGGTCGCCGCGCCCGCCAATGCGGTCCGCCTCAACTGTGACGTTTACTGCCGCTCAGCAGGCGAATGTGTTTCCTGTACGCAGGGCAACGGCCGTACACTTGCCGCCGGATGTGATTCGGTGGGGCGTATCTGCTGCAACTATGTGGTTTCTTCCATGCAGCGGAAGAAAAACCGCATCAAGGTCATCCTGGTTGGAGAAGAACTGGGGTATTAAAATCGAGACAAAGATAAATGGTCTGCCGTATAAAATGAAAAAAGCGCTTTGCTCAAGAGGCAAAGCGCTTTTAATTTTGTCTTTTAGGAGAATAGATGCATCAGAACCGTTCGCAGCTGTACTTTTCCTTGTAGTTTTGCAATGCTTCATTGATGATGGCGAGAGCGGCGTCTCGTCCCTGTACCTCGTCGACCGCGGTTTCTTTTCCTTCCAGTGATTTGTAAACCGAAAAGAAGTGCCGCATCTCATCAAAAATATGGCGGGGCAGTTCGTCGATGTTTTTGTGATCTTTGTAGGTTGGATCACCAAACGGGATGGCAATGATTTTTTCGTCCCTATGACCGTTGTCAATCATGGAGATCACCCCGATGGGGAAGCAGCGCACCAGTGTGAGCGGTACGACCGGTTCAGAGCAGAGGACCAAAACGTCCAGCGGGTCGCCGTCATCCGCCAGTGTGCGGGGGATAAAGCCGTAGTTTGCCGGGTAGTGGGTAGAGGTGTATAGGATTCGGTCGAGGATGAGATAACCGGTTTCCTTGTCCAGCTCATATTTGTTTTTGCTTCCCTTTTGAATTTCAATTACACTCAAAAAATCAGTCGCCTGAATGCGTTCGGGGGATACATCGTGCCAGATGTTAGCCATGATAATACCTCCTGTTGTAATTTGTACAGCGGGTGCTTACTGCGCATCCGCCGGGATTGCTTCGTTTGCCTTTTTCTGAAGGAACCGTTTGAAGAAGATGGCAAACATAATGCTTGTCGTTGTCGCGGCGCCAAGGTCGGCAATGGGTTCCGCCGTGAATACGCCGTAGGTCCCCATAAACAGCGGAAGGATAAGTGCCAGCGGAATGAGCAGAATGATTTTTCGCAGCAGAGCGAGGAAGATGGAAATTTTCGCCTGCCCGATGGCCACAAACGATTGCTGGCAGGCGGTTTGCGCGCCCATGGCCCAAATACCCGCTACATAAATGCGCATACACAAAACCGTGACATCCACCAGCTCCGGGTCGCTGTTAAACAGGCTGATGACCACCTGTGGAAACAGCTCAATAAACAGGCAGATGGAGCAGGAAAAGATGAGACAGCAGGTAATAAGCAAACGGAAGGTGCGTTTTACCCGGTCAAACTGCCGCGCTCCGAAGTTGTAGCTCATAATCGGCTGTGCGCCCTGGGTAAGCCCCTGCAGAGGAAGCATGAACATCTGCATTACGCTGCCGATGATGGTCATGGCTCCAACGTAAAGGTCTCCGCCGTAATGCTGCAAAGAAGCATTTAACGTGATGTTGACCAAACTTTCGGTCGACTGCATGATGAAAGGGGAAAGGCCAAGAGCCAGTGCCGGAGCGACCAGTTTCCAGCGTATTTTCAGATTGCGCAGCCGGAACCGCAGGATGCTTTTTCTGCTTAACAGGAAGCCCACAACGAACGCAGCAGAGCAGGCCTGCGAAATGACGGTAGCAATCGCCGCGCCTTCCACACCCATGCCGAGTGCAAAGATAAACACCGGGTCGAGCGCAATGTTCAGCACCGCGCCGATGAGAACGCTGAGCATGCCGATGGTTGAAAATCCCTGTGTGGTGATAAAACAGTTGAGCCCCAGCGCCAGCTGAACGAACAGTGTGCCGGACACGTAAATGGTAAGGTAGTTTTCCGCGTAAACAATGGTGTCATCGCTCGCGCCGAACATATAAAGCAAAGGGCGCTTGAAAACGAGGAAGAATGCGGTCAGTACCAGCGCGATTCCGACAAGCAGCGTTAAGCAGTTGCCCATGATGGTTTCCGCTGTATCGTTGTCCTTTTCACCCATGCGGATGGCCGCGATAGGGGCGCCGCCCATGCCGATGAGCACGGCAAACGCCGAAATGAGGATGATGACCGGGAAGGTCAGACCAACGCCGGTCAGCGCCGTTTTGCCAATCCCTTCAATATTACCGATGTAAATACGGTCTACAATGTTGTACAGTGCGTTGATGATTTGCGCCACGATAGCCGGAGCGGCCAGTTTGAACATGAGCTTTCCGATGGGCGCGGTGCCGAGGTTGTTGCTGGGTTGTGCCAAAGGGTATCATCTCCTGGAACTTGTCAAAATCATTATGAAAAACACAACAGCGAAGACGCTTCTGGGGTGAAGCTCCTTCGCTGTGTTTCCATCCCAATATGAAAATTATACTGTATTATGGGTGAAAGTGCAAGAATGAACTGTTTTTACAGTCGATGGTTTAATAAGAGTTAAAACCAAGCATACTCACATGAAAGCCGAGCCGGGGAGAGAGCATTTTGGTTTCAACCACGGTCATTAAATAGTTGGCTTTTTCATAAAACATGCGGGTAAAGTCAGCCTCTGTTAGCCCGGTGTTCTCCCAACCTTCCCGCGTGTAAAAGTAATCCAGCGGAAAGTCCATAGAAGGGGTGACTGACGATTTTTTTGTGACAAGCTGGCCGTAAGCCGAAGGAATGCTGTAATAAAGGGAGGCGGGTCCGTCTTGAGTAAAACTGAGAGAAATATATTCGTCCGTTGAAGAATTATAACCCTCAAAACAAATCGGCCCGGAATAATATTCGTCGCAATAAATACTGTAGCTCCAGTCCCCTTCTGTATAACGCCACTCGCGGTAACGTCCAGCGTCATCAAATGGCATGTTCAATATAATCCAGGCATACAATGAATCATATGGGATCTCAGGGTCCGGTGCGCCGCAGACACCACAGACGTATTTTTCGTAATCGTGCTGCGGTGGTGTATATGAGTCGGTAAAGCTCTCCCCGCATTTTGTACAGGTGTGGGTCGTGTAGCCCTCCGATAAACAGGTAGGAAGGATTGTTTCGCTGATATAGGTGTGGGAACATCCCGCCGGTACTGAGAAAGAAGATTCGTTCACCGAAGCCGTGGCGGGAATCGTTTGTTCCGGTAGAGAGCTTGAGCTTTCCAACTCTGTTTCTGCTAAGGGGGATTCGGCCTCGCTTTCACTGGAACTGCTTTCCTCCGTGCTCTGTTTGGCAGAATTGCTCACGCTTTCAGAAGAAATGCTTCTGTTTGTGGAAGAAGTACTTACTTCTGCCGAAACCGCAATATTGCTGTTTTGCAGAAGGCAAACCCATATAGCGCAGCCAGCCAGCAGAATGACTGCCAGTGCCCCAGCTGTGATTGTAATTGCCTTTTTTGAAAGAAAATGTTGTGACGATTGTTCTGATTTGGCTCGAAAAAGCTTGTTGGGCCACTTTAAAAAGCTCATAAAGCACCCTCCTTTTAAAACAGTATAGCATAGTGCTTGTATCTTTTCCATTTGTCTTTGCGAAAGATGGAAAAACGCAAAATACTCTTTAAAAGGAGTAAGATGGAGGTGAGTTTTAAAGGGTTATACTCTTTTTACTTTGCCGTGGCGGTGCGCAATCGTCCAAACTTTCGTTTCGGCCTTCTAGAAGGTTTAGCTTTTTCGTTTTCAATCATCCACAGAACCGTGTCCTGAAGGCTTTCCGCAGCCGACCGGTACCGATACCCCAGTTCATGCTCTGCTTTGGAACAGTCGAAGTTGCAATTGGTGTGCAGGGTGTAAATGGCATAAGGGGTATAAAGCGGCTTTTGGTGGCGGCATTTGTAATAAAGTTCGGAAAGCGGCGCGGTCACCTGAGCCAGCCAGTAGGGGAGTTTTGTTCTTACCGGCAGGATGCCGGCGGCTCTCGTGATTGTGTCCAGCATCTCTTTTACCGTCACAACTTCACCGGACAGAATGTAACATTCACCGGATTTTCCGCGTTCGGCGGCCAGCCGGATGCCCCGCGCAACGTCGCGCACATCAACAAAATTATATTTTCCGTCAATATAAGCGTGCAGACTGCCGTTTAATGTATCCACAATCATCTGGCCGATGTTGGAAAGGGTGTGTTCGTAAGGCCCAATGACACCGGATGGATGAACGACAACTGCGTCCAACCCGTTTTTTGCGGCGTTCAAAACCAGCTGGGTTGCGGCAGCTTTGGTTTTGGCGTATCTTCCTTTCACTGCGGCCGGGTCAAACCGGTTGACCTCTTTGATTGGAATGTCTTTATCGGGTTCCGGGATGGCATGTACCGAACTAACGTAAACAAGCCGTTTTACTCCTGCTGTTTTACAGGCGCGGATGATGTTTTTTGTACCGCCTATATTGACCTGTTCCATTGCGGTCTGTTTTCCGGAACCGATGGAAACGATTCCGGCGAGATGAAATACGGTATCCATGCCGATGCAGGCCCGAAGGACGGCATACGGGTCGCGGACATCTCCTCGAAGAATAGTCGGTTTTGCTCCTTCAAACGGAAGAAGGCTTTCGCCGGGAAGGATAAATGCCGTTACATCCCAGCCAGCGTGAAGCAATTCTTTTATCAGCGCGCTTCCCACATGGCCGGTCGCGCCGGTGACCATGCATTTTTTCATTTCGATCGCTCCTTTCGCGGACAGCCCCTTTGGTGAGGCTGTGATGTTGTAGTAGCACGGGTGACTTCAAACTGACGCTCATTTTGCCGAAGCAATCACCCGTATGCAAAACGACCCTGTGCCTGTGACAACAGCACAGGTACAGGATCGAGGTTTATGCGTGGCGCCTGTTTTTCAGGCGGAAAGGGGAAACAACTTAATTGGCGGAGTATTCAGAAAGGGTTACAGTAATGGTTTCGGTTGTGCCTGTCTGTCCTCTCCAGACCTCCATCGTCAGTGTGTCGCCCGGCTTTTTATCCTGCAATGATTCTGCAATGACCGAGCTGGAATCCACTTCTTTGCCTTCAATTTTGGTGATGACGTCTCCTCGCATCAACCCAGCTTTCTGAGCGTTTTCAGAATTGACCTGAACAATGTAGAGACCCGCTGGCAGACGATTGTACGCTGCGGTCTGTTCATCTAAGAACTGGTAGCTGATACCGATGACAGGACGGTCTTTTACATATCCGTACTCTTTGATGCTTTCAATAACCGGAAGCGCTTCGTTGATGGAGATGGCAAACCCAAGTCCCTCGTAACCGGTCGCTGCGATTTTAGAAGAGTTGATGCCGACGACCTGCCCGTAAATATTGACCAGCGCACCGCCCGAGTTGCCCGGATTGATTGCGGCGTCTGTCTGGATGCAGTTGACGGTGTAGCCGTTGTTGGTTTCAATGGAACGGTTGAGCGCGGAAACATAACCGAATGTGACGCTGGAACTCAAGACCAGTCCGCCCGGATTGCCGATGGCAACCACCTGATCGCCGACGCTGAGTTCATCTGCGTCACCGAAGGTGGCAGGAGTAACGCCATCCGCTTCGATTTTGATAAGCGCCAGGTCGGTCGCGGTATCGCTTCCCACCAGGGTCGCATCTACGGTTCTTCCATCGTAAAGAACCACTTTCAGGGAGGTAGCGTCCGCTACAACGTGCTCATTGGTGATGATGTATCCGTCTTCATCCATGATAATGCCGGAGCCTTCACCGGCTTCTTCCTGCTCGCCGGTAAAGCCGTTGGCCTGATAGTTCTGAATGCAGACGACCGAAGGGGTCACCTTCGCTGCAACTTCCTGAAGGGTCAGCGCGTCGCTGTCTTCTTTCGATACTTGTGTAGCACCGGTACCGGAAGAGCTGTCGGACTGGCTGCTGCTATCGTTGCTGCTGGCTTGCTGGCTTGTTGCAGTCAAAGTAATCGCTCCGCTGTTGACCAGCGCAACAAATGTACCAATGGATCCTGCGGAGATTACAACGCATGCCGCCAATCCCGCAACGATTTTTAACACCAAGCGTTTGCGCGCGCTGTTTTCTTTTGGAGTTTTTTGTTTTTTCTGCTTTTTCTGTTTCGGCGGCTTGGTAGGCGGAACGGCGCCCCACGGTTGATAGTTTCCAGCCGGATTGCCCTGAGTTCCCTGCTGCTGACCGTAAGCCTGACTGTAACCGCTGTTTTGAGAAGCGTAATTCCAGTTGGTCTGGGCGGTTTGCGCTGTGCCGCTTGTGCCGAACTGCTGGCGGTACTGCTGCTGGTTGTAATGGTAAGAACCGGAATATTGCGTGTTGTTCGTTCCGGAAGTGGTCTGACTTTGCGCAGTTTGGTTCTGCTGCCCGGTCTGATTCTGCGCGCTTTGGTTTGAACTGCGCGGAGATTCGTAATTTAAACGGTCTGTATTTTGTGCCGAAGAGGCGGCCGACTGTTTTTGATTATTCCATTCAGATTGGTTCTGAGAAGCATTGTTTGAAGTTTCTCCAGTCGGGAAACCGTTTTGTTTTTCGTTATCATACATAGAATGGTTCCTCGCTTTTTTTGGTATCGTCCTTTTACAGTATTTACTATACCCGGGAATTATGTGGATTGTGTGATTGAAATTCGACTCATTCGTAAAAAAATTTTTTCCAATTCTGCTGTTTTATGTGTCTGTTTTGTGAATCTGTACACAGAAAAGAACAACTGTGGTTTACCTGCTTTTTAAAAACAGGATTTTGCAAAAAAGCAGGCGAGAGATTCGCCTGCTTTTCGTCATATTTTATGACTATTCGGGGTCTGCCGGGTCAAACAGACGCGGCTGGGTGCGCAGTTTGTGAACGATGTTTTTCAGAAAGTGTTCTGCCAGTGAATCCGGAACGATGTTTTCCAGCGCTTCGTCAAATGTAAACCAGACGGCTTCATCCACTTCGGAAGTCACGCCGGAAAGGTCTTGGCTGTCCGCCACGGAAACGAAATTGACCATCATGGTATTGGATGGAGCGAAGTAGGCTGTTTTCATGAGGCGGTAACCTTTTACATGCAGCCCTACCTCTTCCCGTACTTCACGCACCAGTGCCTGTTCGGCAGACTCGCCTTTGTTGATGTATCCTGCCAGCAGCACGTAAAAATCCCGTCCGTATTGTTTGATTAAAAGAATTTTGTCGCCGGTAGGATTGAGCACAGCGGTGCTGATGGCGCTGTTAAAAATGGGGAACCGGTACTCTTCGCAGGTTTCACAGTAGGGGACAAGCCCTTCGCCCGGGCATTCCCGCGGCTGCAGTTTGGTTCCGCAGGCCCAGCAGTGGGTCATTTGTTGCATTGTATTGCTTCCTTCCTTTTTGTGTTGATAAATTGATTTTACAGTGTGGTTAATCCGCTTTCTGAGGCTGCTTTTCCGGGTCTCCGTTAAAATCCAGCCCGCGCGTGATGACGTGAACGGGTTCGCCGTTAAAATAGGCGTCAATGTTACGCTTGGCTTTTGAGACCGCCTGTTCGAACAATTCGGGGAATGAATCACAGTGAACAAAACCGTCCGCGCGGGATATCCATTCGCTGTGCCGCTCGTTGAGCGGGTCGCTGATGCCTTTGGTATCCGGCGAATAGGACATCGCCTCGTACATTGAGTGGCGCGATATCAGCCGTTCCGCTTTTGGCAGCACGGCGCGCTTAATACCATAGCGGGAGCGTAAAAAATGTTCACCCGTCCGCACACTTTTTACAGCGCGCCAGAAACAGTTTTCCGGCAGTATGGTTCCGTAAAGGGTTTTGGCAAGTTTGCGGTACATCTTTCCAATCGCCATACAGACGGTTTTGTTGCACGGCAGCAGCCGGTGCGGATTGACCGCCGTCTGCCCGAGAAGGGTGTCAATGGCAGTTTCCAGACGGGCGTGCACCCGGGCAGTGTCTTTGTCAAAAAAGCCCATCGCTTCATTTTCGCGTTTCTGCACGGCGTATACATACGGGTGGGCTGTTACATCCAGAGAAAAATGGCACAGGTAACCGGTCAGGTAAGCGCGGATGATCTCTTTTTCCGCCCGCGGGCATTTTCCCAGGTAACGGCGCATCTCTTCCAGACACTGCTCAACTTTTACAATGTGAAGTTTTTGCCCAAATCGAATATAGGTATGGGGCTTAGGCCCTATAAAACAGAAGAAAAAAGGGTCCGGCCCCTGACAACCGATGATAAACGCGTCCTGCGTGTTGATGTTTTCTTCAAACGCGCGGCCGTATAACCGCAGCACCTTCTGCCCGAACAGATGATGGGTAAGCAGGGAAGGCATAAGCGAAACCTCCTTTTGCCGGAACGCTTTTCGAGTCCGGACGGTTTTGTAATATCGTGTCAAACGAAACAAAGTTCATAAAAAGCAAGAGCGGTTTTCCGCGCCGGGACTGTTTTGAGCCGTACCGCGCGGACAAGCTCATCTTCAGTATAATCAAATTACACCAGTTAAGCAAGCAAACCAAAAAATTTCTGTGGCTTTGCATTGCTTTTTCTGTGCTGTTTTGTTAAAGTGAAGAAAAAGGAACGGGCAGGCTGTGAAGCCCGAAGAAAGGACCGGTTTTATGAAAACGTTGATCGTTTATGTGACCAAGAGCGGAACAACCGAAGAATGCGCCCAGCGTTTGCGTGAACTTCTGGGCCGTGCGGATACCGACCTGCTGGATTTAAAGGTTCAGCGCCTGCCGGATTTTGCCGCTTATGACTGTATCGTGCTGGGAAGTTATATCCATTACGGAAAAATCGGAAAGCGTTTAAAACGTTTTGTTTCTCTTCACAAGGAAATGCTGCTCGAAAAAAAGCTGGGGATTTTTCTTTGTAAAGGTTTTGAAGGAGAACTGAAGGAAACTTTCGCCAAAAACTTCAAGCCAAAGCTGCTGCGCCATGCGCTGGTGTATGATTCCTTCGGCGGCGTGCTGCAGCCTGACAAGCTCAAAGGCACCGAGAAGCGAATGGCAAAAATGGTGCAGAAGACGTTTGAACAGGCGGGCAAACAACCGCCTCAGCTTGATCCTGATCGGATTGAACGGTTTGCTCAAGCGTTTCTCAAATAACAATTCCAAATATTATTTTGCAGTGAAAGAAGGACATTTATGAAACTAACAAACAACATACTTTCTCTTGAATTTTCCAAACAAGGCGATCTTCTTCACTTTGCCGAATGCTCCACCGGCCGGGATTACCTTGCGGACGGCGGCTGTAAGCTCTTTCGGCTGACTCTCACTGAAACGGAGAACGGAAAGGTGCTTCCTGGTATTCTCCGTTTGATTCCTGAAACAGCACAGCGGGTGGAATGCAGAGAAGAGCCGGAAAAAGTCACCTTTTCGTTTTATTCGCTGGATGGATTCCCGATCGACGTACACGCGGAAGTTTCTTTAAATGGGGATGCGGCATTCTGGCGGCTTAAACTGGAAAACCGCTCGGAATTTGCCGTGCGCAGCATTGAGTACCCATGGTTTGTTTTCCGCACCCCGCTGGGGAATGAGCCGGAAAGCGAGCGGATTCTTCTTCCCAAGCAGGACGGCATCCTGCTTGGGAACCCATCGCTTCACCCGTGGAAGGTGAATGAGGATGGGCTTCAAGAGGAGCGCTACTGGTACCCGGGCGAAGGAAAACAGAAGCCGCTCAATCTTTCCGCGCAGATGACCGCGTATTACGACAAGCAGGGTGGACTGCTCATTTATACAGCCGACCCGGCCTGCCACCCGAAGCAGTTCGGGCCGATCCTCACCGCGCCGAACGCGATTGACTTGGCGCCGGTTCATCTCCGCCCGGAAATCCCCGCACTGGATTTTGAGCTGGAATACCCGGTCGTCACCCGGCTGTTTCAAGGCGACTGGCAGGCGGCGGCTCTCACCTACAAAGAATGGGCGCAGACCGCGCCCTGGTGTGCCCGCACAGTGGCTGAGCGGGACGACATTCCAGACTGGGTCAAAAAAGGCGCGTTCTTTTTCAGCTTTCGCCTGCGTTACCAACCGGACGGGGAAGCGTTCTTAAAACGGGTGCCGTCCTATGTCCGCTCCTGGGGCGAAGCGGTGGGAATGCCCATGGTCGCCATGATGGGCGGCTGGGAAAAGGTCGGCGAATGGGCCGGCCCGGATTATTTTCCGCCTTATGGCGGCGATGAGGCGTTTGCCGCCATGTGCCGCGCGCTCAATGAACAGGGTGACCGAGCCTTCACCTTCGGTCTGTCCGGCTTTAAACTGCTCATCCGCCGGCATATCCCGAAATCCGGTCCGCAGCCGGAGCTGGCGGTCGATTACAGCGCGCGGAAGAAATACCGGGAGGACTACATCTATTCCGCCTCGCTGGATGAAAACGGCGTGCCTTATCTGGGCTCTACGCTGGATTCGTGGGACGGCCTTCATGCCTACGCCTGCCCCGCCACCGAACAGGCGATGAAGCAGATTTGCGGCGCTTCCTATAAAATGCTCACCGAATACGGCGTGACCGTTCAGCAGGCCGATCAGGTGCTCGGCGGCGGCACCTCCTGCTGTTACAGCACCGAGCACGGGCATCCGCAGGGGTGGGGCCTTTGGCAGATCGAGGCGGTGCGGCGCATCTACGACGAGACCCGTTCCCGCTGCAAGGCGGTCAACCCGGACTTTGTTCTCTCGGAAGAGTGGATCAGCGAGCCGTTTATCCAGCACCTGGACATCTACCACGGCCGCAATTACGACAAGTGCCAGGGCGGCTTGGAAAGCGTTCCGCTGTTTGCGTTCCTTTACCACGAGTACCTCCCCTGCTACGGCGGCGACTGGACGGCGTTCCTCCCTCACAACCGCAGCGGCGTTCACTTCAACGGCTGGAATTTCGTCTGTGGGAATCTTCCGGCAGGCTCTCCTCTGGAGATGATGGGCGAAATGCAGGATCATCCGGTGGAGGACGCTTCTCCGGAAATCATGGAAATGGCCCGCCACGCCTGTGCCGCGTTCCGGCGGTATACGGAGTTCCTCGTACAGGGCAAGATGCTCGCCACCGGCCCGCTGGAAGTGCCTTCTTTGCCCATGACCATCAACGGGCTGAGCTTCGGCTGGCCGCGCCCGGAAATTCAGGTGCCGGCGGTGGTGCACAAGCTCTGGCAGGCGCCTTCCGGCAAAAAGGCGTGTATGCTCGCCAATATTTCGGGCGAGACCCAGCCGGTGCGGCTGCCGGCCGAATGGCTGGACGGAGCGGACTGCCGTCTGGAGCGAAACGGTTCAGACAGCGGGGAACCGGTCCGCGCGGAAAACGGGTGGTATTGCTTTTCGCTTTCCCCGCGGGATGCTGTGGCGCTGCTGCCTGCCAAACCGTCTGTGTGAAAACGGCGGATATAGCGCTGTTATAAAAACGATATATGTTTTCACAAACCGGCAGAGATTCTGCCGGTTTGTTTTTTGAGGCGCTTGATATGCTCCCGCGGCAAAACATAAAGCCGACCGGAAAAAGGCAGATTACCTTTTGCGTGCGCGCGGGAATCCCTTGCGGCGCCGGACGGCTGCCCTTGGCGTTTAAACGATCCCGCCCAAAAAATCAGCAAAAGAATTTGCTTTTTTGCTTGTTTTGCACAATCCCTTTTGGTATAATGTGGGTGTCTAAAACAAGCCCCGCTTTCAAACGGTGCATGTCATAAAAGGAGGAAAAGGAATGAAAGAAAAATATTTGGATGAATCCCTTCCGGTAAAAGAACGTGCAAAAGACCTGGTCTCCCGCATGACGCTGGAGGAGAAAGCTTCCCAGCTGCGCTATGACGCTCCGGCGATCGACCGGCTCGGCATCCCGGCTTACAACTGGTGGAATGAGGCGCTGCACGGTGTTGCGCGCGCCGGTACGGCTACTGTTTTCCCACAGGCGATCGGTATGGCCGCTATGTTTGATGATGAGGGCTTAAAAGAGATTGCGGACATCATCTCCACCGAAGCCCGCGCGAAATACAACATGCAGGCTTCCAAAGGCGACCGCGACATTTACAAAGGCCTCACCATCTGGAGCCCGAACGTTAACATCTTCCGTGACCCGCGCTGGGGCCGCGGCCACGAGACCTACGGCGAGGACCCGTACCTCACCAGCCGTCTCGGCGTAAAATTCGTAGAAGGTCTTCAGGGCGACGGCAAGGTGCTCAAGACCGCCGCTTGTGCGAAACACTACGCGGTTCATTCCGGTCCGGAAGGACTTCGCCATGAGTTTGACGCCATCTCGACCGACAAAGACCTGTGGGAGACCTACCTCCCGGCATTCGAGGCGCTTGTCAAAGAAGCGAAGGTTGAAAGCGTCATGGGCGCTTACAACCGCACCAATGGTGAACCCTGCTGCGGCAGCAAGCTGCTGCTTCACGACATCCTCCGTGAAAAATGGGGCTTTGACGGCCACGTTGTTTCCGACTGCTGGGCGATTCGTGACTTCCACACCAACCATAAGGTCACCGCGACCGCTCCGGAATCCGCGGCGCTCGCGCTCAAATGGGGCTGTGACGTCAACTGCGGCAACACCTACCTGCACATGCTTCAGGCTTATGAAGAAGGCCTTGTCACCGAAGAGCAGATCACCACGGCCTGCGAGCGGCTGTTTGTCACCCGCATCCGCCTTGGCATGTTCGATGAATCCACCGAATATGACAGCATTCCGTATGAGGTCAACGACTGCAAAGAGCACGCAGAAGCAAACCTCAAGACCGCTGAAAAATCCATGGTTCTGCTCAAAAACAACGGGCTTCTCCCGCTGGATAAAAACAAGATCAAGAGCATTGCGGTCATCGGCCCGAACGCCGACAACCAGCAGGTGCTCAAGGGCAACTACTCCGGTACCGCTTCCCGCTATGTGACCCTTCTGGAGGGCATTCAGGCGGCGGTCAATCCGGACACCCGCGTTTATTTCTCCGAAGGCTGCCATCTCTTCAAAAACCGTGTGGAAGAGCTTGCTCAGCCGGATGACCGTATTGCGGAAGCCATTGCCGTTGCGGAACGTTCCGACGTTGTCATCCTCTGCCTCGGTCTGGATGCGACCATCGAAGGCGAGCAGGGCGACGCTGGTAACGCTTACGCCGCTGGTGACAAGGTCGATTTGAACCTCGTCGGTCAGCAGGAGCCGCTTCTGGAAAAACTCTGTGCGCTCGGCAAACCGGTTGTGCTGCTGCTCAGCACCGGTTCTGCAATGTCCATCAACTTCGCGGATGAGCACTGTGACGCCATCATCGAAACCTGGTACCCGGGTGCGCTCGGCGGCATTGCGGCGGCGAACATCCTGTTCGGCGACGTTGCTCCTTCCGGCAAACTTCCGGTCACCTTCTACCGTGGAATCGAAGAGCTTCCGGAGTTTACCGATTACCGTATGGAAGGCCGCACCTACCGTTATATGCAGCATGAAGCGCTTTATCCGTTCGGATACGGCCTCTCTTACAGCAAAGCGGTCTATTCTGACCTGAAAGTTCCGGGCGAAGTCGGCAAGGCGGATGATTTCACCGTGTCGGTCACTGTTTCCAACACCGGCGATTACGACATGGATGAGGTCGTTGAGGTATACATCAAAGACAACGAGTCGAAATTCGCTGTTCCGAACCACAGCCTCTGCGCATTCAAACGTGTTTCCCTCAAGAAAGGGGAAAGCAAAACGGTTGAACTGCCGGTCAGCAACATGGCTCTTACCGTTGTGGATGATAAGGGCGAGCGCTATGTGGACAGCACCCGCTTCACCCTTTACGTTGGCGGAAGCCAGCCGGATGCGCGCAGTGTTGCTCTTACCGGAGCCGCTCCGCTCACCGCTCAACTGCTTGTGAAGTAAGCGTACATTTTTTCTGTTGAATGCCCGTGCGTTTTTGCGCACGGGCTTTTTTGTCGCTTGATGCGTGCAGGTGTTCGTCGGGACTGCCGAAAAATCCGGTTTAAATTTAGGCAGTGTGCGTATAGGGAAAACCGCCGCAAAGCAGTATAATGAAAGCAATTCTTCTTTTAGGAGCGTGGACGTTATGATGAAAGGTTTCGGCCATATGGCCGTTTGGGTGACGGACATGGAGCGTGCCCTTCATTTTTATGTGGATATTTTAGGCTGCAAAAAAGCCTTTTCCATGGAAAACAACGGGAAACCGGGCACCGAATATCTTGCGCTGGCCAACGGCGCGTTTATTGAACTGTTTTACAACGGTGTTCCCCATGAACAGGAAAGCCCGGGCGAAGGGCGCTTCTACGCCGGATTTTCTCACTTTGCCGTTGAGGTGGATGACATTTTTGAGACGGTGGAGGGTATTAAAGCGCGCGGCGGCGTGTTGTCGGTAGAGCCCAAACGCGGGCATGACGGAAACTGGCAGGCCTGGATTATCGACCCGGAAGGCATCGGGATCGAGTTTGTGCAGCTGGAACCAGACTGCAAGCAAAAACAGGTTTATTTCGAATGAGAAATGGGGCGGCTCAGGTTTGCCGCCCATTCTGTTTTATGTGGTCCGCCGGCGTTTTACCCGGAAAGCCTTTCCGGTTGACTTTTTGCCTGACCGCGGGTATCATATAAAAATCACCCGATTAACGGGGAACGAACGGCAGAGAAAGGCACAATTCAGTCTCAAAAAAGTCTGCCGAAATAATAAGGAGAGAGTGTGTTGAAAAAAGGAAATCCATGGGCGCTTCTGCCTATTTTAATTTTTCTTGTTATGTTTATCGGAATCGGCATTGCGGGCGGCGACGCCTACACCATGCCGGCCATCGTCGGCTTTTTGATTGCGCTGGCGGTCGCGTTTTTCCAGAACCGGGAGCTTAAATTCGCGGAGAAGATTAAGGTTGCCGCTTCCGGCGTGGGGGATGATTCCATCTTTACCATGCTGCTCATCTTCCTGGTCGCCGGCGCGTTTTCAGGCATTGTCAACGCGGCGGGCGGGGTGGACAGCACGGTCAACTTTGGTCTATCCATCATACCGTCTAATTTCATGGTTGTCGGCATTTTCATTGTAGGATGTTTCATTTCCGTTTCTATGGGTACTTCGGTCGGCACCATTACAGCGCTCACCCCGATTGCCGCCGGTATCGCTGACAAAACCGGCCTTTCCATGGCGCTTTGCGTGGGCGCGGTCGTCTGCGGGGCCATGTTCGGTGACAACCTTTCCATGGTGTCGGATACTACCATTGCGGCGGTTAAGACACAGGGCTGTGAGATGAAGGATAAGTTCAAAGCAAACTTTCTCATTGTTCTTCCGGCGGCGGTCGTTACCATCGCGCTTTTGATTTTCCGCACCATGGGCACGACCTACACCCTTACCGGTGATTTGGATTACAACATTTTGCAGATTCTGCCGTACCTTATTGTTCTTATCGGCGCGCTCATTGGGTTCAATGTGTTCATTGTTCTCATGTCCGGCATTCTTGTTTCCGCAGTCGTGGGCATTGCCATGGGCAAGTTCACCTTCCTTGAGATGTTTGGCATTTTGGGCGAAGGCATTGAGAGCATGTACGAAATTACAGTCATCTCGCTCATTGTTGCGGCGATCTTCCAGCTGGTCAAAGCGCACGGGGGAGTGGAGTTTATCATATCCACCATTAAAAAGCGGGTCAAAAGCCGCCGTGGGGCGGAACTTGGCATGGCTGGTCTGTCTCTGTTAGTTGACTGTTGTACCGCGAACAACACCGTAGCCATCGTCATGGCGGGGCCGATCGCGAAAGAAATCGGGGAAGAGTACGAGGTAGAGCCGAAACGGATGGCGTCTATTCTGGATATCTTCACCTCTGTTGGGCAGGGAATCATCCCTTACGGTGCTCAGCTGCTTACCGCAGCGGGACTTGCCGCCATCTCTCCGACGGATATTATCCCGAACCTGTACTATCCTATTTTGATGGGCGTGAGCGCCGTTATTTTCATCTGCTTTGTCCGCAACCGTAAAAAGAGCAAGAAAGTTGAACAACAGACTTGATGCTTTTTGCTGTGTAAAAAATAAAATCCGCCCGAATGCGTTTTGTATCCGGGCGGATTTTTGTGTTATCGTGTTATTCTTTGACCGGAGACAGGCAGGACGAGCGGTTTCAGCCTGTTGGAAACCGGTTTGTATATTTTACCGTTTCGGTTAGCTCCGGTATCGCCGCAGGATTTTACTGTTGCACGACTTCGCCCAATCAAGGTCACGGTTTTAGTGGCTTACAGGGTGTGGTAAAACAGCACAATGTCCTCATAACTGCCGTCTTTGAGCCGGAATCCTCCCGGCACCACGCCCAGTTTGACAAAACCGAGCTTTTCATACAGCCGGATGGCCGCCGTGTTGGTTTTTACCACTGCGTTAAACTGCAAGACCCGGTAACCAAGCTCGCCGGCTTTGGCAAGGCAGTGGCGCACCAGCGTTTCGCCCACCTTTTTGCCCCGCGCGGAGGAAGCGACTGCGTAGCTTGCGTTGGAAAGGTGCCCGCACCGCCCTACATTGTTCGGGTGCAGGATGTATAATCCCAGCACCGTTCCATTTTCTTCCGCAACGGCCGTAAACGACTGACCGGCAAAGAAGGTTTTCGCTTCTTTGACTGTCAGCGGTTCTTCTTGGGGGAAGGCATTGGCTTCTTTTACGACTTCATTCCAGATTTCAGCCATTTGGGGCAGGTCTTCTTCACGGTAGCCCCGTACCTGTATGCTCATGGTATTCCACTCCGTTTCGTTTGATTCTGCTTTTCAGTATAGCACGCGGCATTTTTTCTGTAAATCGCTTTGCGGTTGGGGCAAAGGCGTGGCCGACCAGCAAACCGGAACGAAATCCGGATACGACAGCTTTCTCACGGTCGCATTTCCCATCCAGGTGTGTTATACTGAAGAAAAGACAAAACGCAAAAAGGAGGACCCATCCATGCAGTACCTGAAACGCTCCACACCATCCAAACAAAACATTGACCCGCAGGCCGTGCTCGACCTGCTGCGTTATTATGACAAACACCAGACCGGCGTTCATTCCATCATGATTCTCCGGCACGACCAAGTTGTTGCCGAAGCGTGGTGGGCTCCTTACCGCCCGTCTTATTTAAACGCCCTGTTTTCCATGAGCAAAAGTTTTACCTCTACCGCGGTGGGATTTGCCGTGCAGGAAGGGAAAATGTCTCTTTCCGACCGCCTCATCGATTATTTCCCGGATGAGCTTCCGCAGGATGCAGAACCGTGCGGCTACATGAAACAGCTCACCATCCGCGACACCCTCCGTATGGCGACCGGCCATGTGGTGGAGCCGAAGCTCAAAAATCCGGACGGAAAAACATGGGCGTTCCAGTTTCTTTCCTCCTACATTGAAAAGACACCGGGAAGCCATTACCTCTACAACACCGCCGGAAGTTATATGCTTTCCGCCGCCGTCCAGAAAGCGGTGGGGATGACGGTGGAGGAATACCTTGCCCCGCGGCTGTTTGAACCGCTCGGATTTGGTGAGCACTGGTGGGAGGAAAGCCCGGAGGGGGTCTCCGCCGGAGGATATGGTTTTAATCTATGCACCGAGGATATTGCGAAATTTGGCGTATTCCTGCTTCGCCGCGGCGCTTACGGCGGCAAACAGCTGCTGGACCCGCAGTGGGTTGATGAGGCGACCGCCAAACAGATGGAGTTTACCGCACACCCCAACATTGACAGCAGGCAGGGGTACGGCTACCAGTTCTGGCGCTGTCAGCCGGAGGGCTCTTACCGTGCGGCGGGCGCGTTCGCGCAGTTTTGCATCGTTCTTCCGAAGCAGGATATGGTGATTGCGGTGACCTCCGGCGCGCAGGACACCCAGCCGGTTCTGACCGCGTTGTGGGAGATTCTGCTTCCCGGCGTTGACCGCCCCGCTTCCGGTGACGCGGAGAAAACCGAACGGGAGCTTTCCGGTTTTGCGGCGGGTGTCACCCTTCCCATGCCGCGTGGTGACGCTCACTCAGAAAAAGAGGCGCTGTATGCCGCCTGCGAGTACCGCCTTTCGGATAATCTCTTGGGAATCGATACCGTTTCCTTCCTGCCCGAAGGGGAGATGAAGGTGCGCTTTACCGTCCGGGGCAAGCAGTCGGTCCTGCCGGCTCCCTGCGGCCGTTGGGCAGATGGTCAGCTGGACGGCGTGAAAAATCTTGATTTTCACGCTGCCGCCCCGATGGACGACCGGGTCGCCTGCTCCGGCGGGTGGGAATCGCCCGACCGGTTCACGCTTTTTATCAATTACCCCTGCACCCCGTTTACCGACCTGCTCACCTTTTCGTTTGACGGGTTCGGTTTCACCCTGCGCCATCAGCGGAAGACCGGGTTCCAGCTTATCGACCGGGTGTACTTTGGCCGGCCGGTCACCGGCGCGGAAGAGACGGCCGGGGATGGCGGGAATGTTTCGGCGGAATGCCGTTTTTAACAACCTGTTGTTTGGAGGAATCGTTTGTGGAATACCTTGATGTACTCAATGATGCGTTTGAACCGGTTGGGGTCATCCCCAGAGAACAGGCGCACGCCACCGGCGCACTGCACCGGGTGGTGCATGTCTGGTTCGTTTCCTGCAGGGAAGGAAAGCTGTGGGTCTGGTTCCAGCAGCGTGCGAAAGACAAGGCGGATTTTCCGCTGTTTTATGATATCGCGACCGGCGGGCATGTTTCCGCCGGGGAGAACTACCGTGAATCGGTCTTAAGGGAAATATGGGAGGAAGTTGGGCTGAGCCTTAAGGCAGACGACCTGTGCTACCTCGGCCACTTTCGCGAGGATATCCGATTCGGCGGGTTTGACGACCGCGAACTGTGCGAGGTGTTCCTTTGCCTTATCGACCGCCCTGCGTTCCATCCGGGCGAGGAGGTAGAGCGGATGGTCTGTGTTCCGCTCGAGCGTCTGCGTGCATCCCACTGCGGACTGGAAGGGGAAACGCCTGTTTACGCTTCCCCGGAAGATGAAACCTCTGTGGAACAGACGGCCCCGCACCAATGGTGCCGCCACGCGGAAGAGTTTGAGAACTTGTTTCTGCCCGAACTGCTCAAGCGGGTGGAAAATCAGAACTAAACAGCCGAAAACCCGGCGTGCGGAATGTTCCGTGCGCCGGGTTTGGTTTTTGGAAGAAAACTGTTTTTCTCCCGCTTTGTGCTTGCTTTAAGTGAGAACTGTCCTGTTTATTGGACAGCTCGTTTGCTATACTGAAGCCATCCTCAAAAGGAATGTGATGAAAAAGGGGTGGCTGTTATGATGGATTATCGTCTTCAGGTCGTAAACGGGCATATCGAGGTCTACAATCCGAACGGCGGATTTGAGTTTTCCGCCGACACCATGCAGGAAGCACTGGAAGAACTTAAGGAATATTTCGCGGCGTGACTGCGGGTGATATAAAAACGCGGCGTTCTCTCAAAAAGGGGACGCCGCGTTTTGCGTGTCAGCCGGGGAAAGATGAGCTGTTCTACTCCATGCGGGTAATGAAATAGAAAAGAGTCCGTGCATCAATCGGCTCCGGACTCTGTTTGGTCAAACGCATATTTTCTGTGTGATTTATAAAAGCGCTTCCCAATCGGCTTCTTTGAACCCGACCAGGACGGTATCGCCGCTCACCGCGATCGGGCGTTTGACGAGCATGCCGTCGGAAGCGAGCAGATTGAATTGTTCCTCTTCGGAAAGTTCTGGCAGTTTTTTGGAAAGGCCCATCGATTTGTAAAGCAGGCCGGAGGTGTTGAAAAACCGTTTGAGCGGCAGGCCGCTTTTGCGGTGCCAGTCGCGAAGCTCCTCTTCGGTGGGGTTTTGCTGTTTTATGTCCCGCATTGTGACATCCACACCGTGCGCATCCAGCCATTTGAGCGCCTTCTGGCAGGTGGTGCATTTGGGGTAACAGACGAATAAAACGGACATATCGTTCTTCCTTTCAGCAATCGAATTGTGTGGGTCAGCGGGACTGTTCCGCTGTTTTCCAGAGGCGGAGGATGTTTTCCATAGCAAAGGTCATGTTTTCCCGGCTGTGATGGCGGCTGACCGAAAAATCCTGCGGGAGCCGGTTGATGGAAAAGGCCGCCGAAACGCCCAGATCGTAGGCTTGGTCGGTTCCTTCGTCCACGCCGCCTGCGACGACGACGACCGGCACACCCGCCTGTTTCGCCCGCCGGGAGACGCCGATGACCACCTTGCCGCGCAGGCTCTGGCTGTCCAGTTTGCCCTCACCGGTGAAAACAACATCCGCGCCGTTTAACAGCTCGTCAAAGCGGACGGTGTCCAGCACCGTCTGGATGCCCATCTGCAGTTTTGCCCCGAATAAGGCAACCATGCCGGCGCCCATGGCTCCCGCCGCTCCTGCGCCCGGCAGTTCGGCGAGTGAAAGTCCGAGGTCACTTGTCATGCAGTCGGACAGATGGCGCAGGCCGTCGTCCAGCGAGCGGACCATCTGCTCATCCGCGCCCTTCTGCGGGCCGAAGATATACGCCGCGCCGGTGGAGCCGAACAGGGGATTGTCAATGTCGCACATGGCGGTGATTTCCACTCCGCGCAGTTCGGGCGCGAGCCCGGAAGGGTCGATGCGGGCAATCTCGCAAAGGGTGCCGCCCACCGGGATGAACTCCTCACCCGCCGCGTTGTAAAACCGCACCCCGGCGGCCGCCGCGGCTCCGGTTCCCCCGTCGTTGGTGCAGGAGCCGCCCAGTCCTAGGATAATCTTGCGACAGCCTCTGCGCGCGGCGTCGAGCATCAGTTCTCCGACTCCATAGGTGGTTGTTTTGGAGGGGTCTTTTCGTTCCTCCACCAGAGGCAGACCGGCGCAGGCCGCCATCTCGATCACGGCGGTCGTGCCGTTGTCAATCAGCCCGTAAAAGGCGGGGACCGGTTCAAAATACGGTCCGGAAACGGTGAGGGGTACTTTTTCGCCGGACAGCGCGGTCAGAAAACAGTCTACGCTTCCTTCGCCGCCGTCTGCCACAGGAATGGAGATGATCTCGCAGTCGGGGTAAAACCGCCGGATCACGCCGGACATGATGGAGCAGATCTCCTCCGAGCTGAGGGTGCCTTTAAAGGAATCCGGTACCAGAATCGCTTTTTTCATCGGCTTTCCTCCTCTGTGACCATGACCGAGACCCCGTCCGGGATGACCGTGACGGTCGCATCCGGCTTGCCAAGCAGTTTGCGGGCAGTTTCCAACCCCTCCTCCAGCGAATGGACCGGCTGCATATGCAGTGCACGCACCATCTCGTCCGGCGCGTCGGACAGGTACAGTACATGGGCGCGCTGCAGCACCCGTCCGAAGATCTGTGCCTGCCACTGGTCGGGGATGGTCTCTTCCGCCGGTGTGGCGCGGAACCGGGCGAGCATCCGCCCGATGGAGGGTTCTTGCGCCAGCGTGTCATAGAACACCTGGGCGCCGTGCCCGTCGTTCGACTTCGCGAGCATGAGAATGACCCCTCCTGAACGGACGGTCGCCTCTGCGGCGGTCATACCTTTTACTGCCTGGTAGATGTTCTGGTCGAGCGGGTAGCCTCCGTTTGTGGAGATGACAATATCCGCCGGAACCGCATCCACACGGCAGAGGGAGGAGAGAAAATCGGTCCCTTTTTTATGTGCGGCTTCCGAATCGCCCGCCACCGCGAAGATGACACGCTTTTCGGGGTCAAGCACCACGTTGCAGATGAACGCCAGACCACAGCGGCGCGCGGCATACAGCATGTCTTTGTGGATGGGGTTCCCTTCCAGAATGCCGGTGCGGGCGGCCGGGTGGTCGATAAACGCCGCGCAGTGGTTGGCAACCACGGTTTTGCGCCCCGCAATGCCCGGCAGGACGCTTTTGCGCCCGCCTGAGAATCCCGCAAAAAAGTGGGGTTCAATAAACCCTTCCGCAACCAGAAGGTCGGCTTCATACGCCAGCTTGTTGACGACCAGTTCTCCGCCCGAAGGCAGTTTGCCAAGCGAGACGAGGTTGTCTTCATCGTCACAGTTGTGCACCAATATGGTTTCGTTTTGGAAGATCTCCTCACCGAATTTCCGGAGCTTTTCCTCTTCGGTCATATCCCGGTGGCAGCCGGTCGCGACCAGAATGGTAATCTTCGCCTGCGGGTTCCCCCGGCGGATCTCCCGCAGCATGGGCGGCAGAATGAGTTTGCTGGGGACCGGGCGGGTGTGGTCGCTCGCGATAATGACGACGTTCTGTTTGCCGCGGGCAAGCTCGCACAGCGGCTTGCTGCCGGTCGGCTCAGCGAGCGCCTGTTCGATGAGCGTGGCTTCGTCCGCCGAAGGCTGGTAACCGTGCAGGCCGGAGTAGAGCACCCCGGCAAGGTATCGTTCGTCAAGCTGCAGCGCAAGGCTGCTGTTCCCGTAAGGCAGGTCGATCTGTTTCATGTTCAATACTCCTTTTGTTGGATGAATAAACGGGATAAAGCGTTTGATCTTTTCTTTTATTGTAGGCGATTTTCTCATTTGAGGCAAGCCTGATAAAAAAACTTTGTTCTGCGGAAAACGCCCGAGTTTTCAGACGAAAACCCGGGCGTTTGAAATGCGTTTTTAAGAAGACTGCTCTTCGCTGAAATCGCGGGTAACATTGCGCAGCCATTTGCGGCTTTTATACCGCCAGGTCGTAAAGGGCAGCTTGATGACCTCATCGCTCATCAGCACCACATAGACCCACGGAACGCTCCAGTTAAACACGAACGCGCAGAGAAAACCGAACAGGATGGAACCGCCCCACATGGTGAGCACATCCAGTGCAAGACCAAATTTGGTGTCTCCGCCTCCGCGGAAGATTCCAACGACCATTGTTGTATTATATGCCTGCGCAAAGACAAAGTAGGCCATGATCGCCATCATGATGACAAGGTATTCCTGCGCCTGTGCGGTGAGGTTCATAAACAGCGGGATGATGGGGGCCACGCCCAGTACGACCACAGAGCCGATCCCACCGAAAACGAGGGTGAGTTTCACAAAACGTTTGGCGTAAAGTTTTGCTTTCTCGTATTGTTCTGCACCAATGGCTTTTCCCACCATGATCGCAGTTGCGTTGGCAATGCCGAACGCCACGACGGTAGCGAGCTGGCGGGTCACCTGTGCCACCGAGTTCGCGGCGACCACCGAACTGCCCAGGTGCCCGATGATG
>OFMJ01000199.1_pt1 | contig 70756 bp, 76 predicted proteins | sample 1541801 | NCBI WGS metagenome assembly OFMJ01 (sample SAMN04209234, study PRJEB22552) | human gut metagenome | biome: gut; material: feces | host: Homo sapiens | place: USA: Oklahoma
CGGTCGGTGCTGGGCGTCTGCCACTGGCAGACAGCACCCGAGGCGGCAGCCGAGACCAGCCACCGCCTTCCCATACACAAAAAAGGGGGGGACGCACGTCCCCAACAGGGAGGAACGCTATGAAAACACTGGGCATCATCGGAGGCATGGGGCCAATGGCCACCGCCTACCTGCTGGAGCTCATCATCCAGATGACTGCCGCGAAAACGGACCAGGAACACCTGAGCGCCGTTGTGCTGAACAACCCCCAGGTGCCGGACCGCACCGCCTACATCCTGGACCGGGCGAAGCCCTCTCCCCTGCCGGTGCTGGAGGGCATGGCCCACGCCCTGGAAAACCTGGGCTGCGGGGTGCTGTGCGCCCCCTGCGTCACCTCCCACTACTTCTACGAGGAGCTGGCGGGGTGCGTGCAGGTGCCCTTTCTCCACATGGTGCGGGAGACAGCCAAGGAGCTGCAGGCCGCCGGCAAAACCCGGGCGGGCATTTTGGCCACCACGGGCACGGTGAAGATGGGGCTGTTCCAACAGGCCCTGGAGGAGGCCGGCGTGGAGTGGGCCATCCCCAGTGAGGCGGGCCAGCGCCTGGTGATGTCTTTGATTTACGAGGACATCAAGGCCGGGCGGCCCGCCAACATGGGGAAATTCCAGCGGGCCAGCGAGGAGCTCTTTGACCAGGGGTGCGACTGCGTCGTTTTGGGCTGTACGGAGCTCTCTTTGGTCAAGCGGGACATCCCCCTGGGCCACGGGTACTTAGACGCCCTGGAGGTGCTCTCGAAGCGGTGCGTGGAAGCCTGCGGCGCCCCGCTGAAAGAGGCCTACCGCCAGCTGATTTCATAAAAGAAAAGGAGGAGCATTCCCATGTGTGGTTTTGTGGGATTTCGAAATACGCCAGAGGTGAGAAGCCCCGAAAGCGTGGTAAAGGCTATGGCCGACCGGATCGTGCACCGGGGCCCGGACGACGCCGACTACTACGTGGACCAGGATGTGTCCCTGGGCTTCCGGCGGCTTTCCATCATCGACCTGGAGGGCGGGCGCCAGCCCATCCGCAACGAGGACGGCACCAAGGTGCTGGTGTTCAACGGGGAAATCTACAATTTCCAAGCTTTGCGGGAGGATTTGCTGCAAAAGGGCCACCAGTTTACCACCCGCACCGATTCGGAGACCATCCTCCACGGCTACGAGGAGTACGGCAAGGGCATTTTGCAAAAGCTACGGGGCATGTTCGCCTTTGTCATCTGGGACAAGGAGAAGAAGGAGCTGTTCGGCGCCCGGGATATCTTCGGCATTAAGCCCTTCTACTACTATCACGATGGGAAGACCTTCCTCTTTGGCTCGGAGATTAAGAGCTTCCTCTCCCACCCGGGCTTCCACAAGGAGCTGGACGAGGAGAAGATTCCCGAGTACCTGTCCTACGAGTACATCCCCTACGAGAACACCATCTTTAAAAACGTGTTCAAGCTGCCGGGGGCCCACTGCTTCACCTACAAGGACGGCAAGCTGAACGTGGAGCGGTACTACCGCATCCAGTACAGCATCGAGGAGGACAAGCCCCTGGAGTACTGGGAGGAGGCCATCCAGAAGGAGTTCAGCGAAAGCGTCGCCATGCACCAGATCGCCGACGTGGAGGTGGGGTGCTTTCTGTCCTCCGGCGTGGACAGCAGCTATGTGGTGAAGGAGATCAGCAAGGGCACCAAAAAGGTGAAGACCTTCTCCGTGGGCTACGAGGAGGAGAAGTACAGCGAGCTGCCCTACGCCCAGGAGTTCTCCCAGGCGGTGGGCGTGCCCAACATCTCCAACAAGGTAAGCGCCGATGAATTCTTCGACGCGGTGCCGGAAATCCAGTACATGCTGGACGAGCCCTTGCCCAACCCCTCGGAGATCCCCCTGTACTTCCTGGCCCAGAACGCCCGGAAGTACGTGAAGGTGGTGCTCTCCGGCGAGGGCGCCGACGAGCTGTTCGGCGGCTACCCCATGTACCTGCAGGGGGGCCACTTTGCCCAGTACAGCCGGAAGGTGCCCCGCCCGGTGCGGAAGCTGGCCGGGGCTGTGGCCAAGCGCCTGCCGGCGTTTAAGGGCAAACACTTTATCATCCGGGGGGCGATGGAGCCCTACCAGCGGTTTATGCGGGCCAACTATGTGTTCACCGACCCCGCGGAGCGCCAGAAGTACCTGAAGCGGCCCATCACCTCCAAGGCGCCGGAGGAGTACAGCAAGCGCTACTTCGACGAAGTCCCCAACCTGGACGAGCCCACCCAGCTGCAGTACGTGGACATGCACACCTGGATGATTTACGACATCCTGCTGAAAGCCGACCGCATGAGCATGGCCAACTCCCTGGAGCTGCGGGTGCCCTTCCTGGACAAGAAGATGCTGGAGCTCTCCTGCCGCATCCCCAGCCGCTACCGGGCCGACTGCCAAAGCGAGACCACCAAGCGGGCCCTGCGCTCCGCGGCGCTGAAGCAGCTGCCGGAAAAGACCGCCCGGATGAAGAAGCTGGGCTTCCCGGTGCCGTTGTCCGACTGGCTGATGGAGGACAAGTATTACAACAAGGTGAAAGCCGCCTTTACAAGCGACATCGCCGAGAAGTTCTTCGTCACCGGCGAGCTGATGAAGCTGCTGGACGACCACAAGGCAGGCAAGGCCAAAAACATGCAGAAGATTTGGTCTTTCTACTCCTTTATCGTGTGGTACGACCAGTTCTTTGTGAAGAACTGAGCGTCTCAAGGATACACGCAAGGATACAAAAGAAAAGGACAGCCAAGATAGGCTGTCCTTTTTCTTTGCGCCCTTCTTTCTTGAAAGAAAGAAGCAAAGAACTTTTACGTCGCGGAGCGGGGCGCAAGCCGCCCCTTTGTCCGGGGCAAACCGTGTCCGCGATTTGGGGCAGTGTCTGCTTGACGCAGCTCGAACTCCCCTCCCGTTAGCTTTCGCTTTACCCGGTCGCCAGCTGACAGCGCCAATGCGCATATTGCGAAAGAAAGTCGGGTTCTGGCTTTGCCAGATAAAAGAAAAAGGGCCGCCCCTTTGAGCGGCTCTTTTCTTTTGGCTCTGTTTTAGCTCTCCAGCTCGTTGACGGTGGATTCCCGGTCCACGGTGACAACGGCGCGGTAGGTGGGGTCCAAGGTGCTTACGGCTTGGGCGATGCGCTCCTTCACCTGGTCGTCGCTGTCCGCCAGGGAGAAGGGCACGGCCACGTCAAACACCACGTTGGAGTGGGTGACGCCCCACACCACCCGGAAATCGTGCATGGCGGCCTGGGGGTACACCACGTGGAGCAGGCTGCCCACCTGCTCCCGCAGCTTGTTGGTGCGCTCGTCGCCGGTGACCACGGGGTCCAGGTGGATGACAAGCTGAATGCCCATGTCCCGCTGGAAGTCCCGCTCGATGTTGTCGATGATGTCGTGGCTGACTAAGATGTCCTCCTCGGCGGGCACCTCGCAGTGGACCGAGGCAAAGCACTTGCCCTCGCCGTAGTTATGGACGGTCAAATCGTGGATGCCGAAAATGCCCGGGTAGGAGAGGATTTTCTCGTAGATGGTCCGCACCAAGGCGGCGTCGGGGGCGGTGCCCAGCAGGGGGTTGCCTGTCTCCATAATCAGCTTGACGCCGGACACCACAATGAACACCGCCACGGCCAGGCCCAAAAAGCCGTCCAGGTTCACGCTGGTAAAGCGGGTGATAAGGGCCCCCAGCAGCACCACCGTGGTGGCAATGGCGTCGTTACGGCTGTCGCTGGAGGTGGCGAACACCGTGTCGGAGTGGATGGCCTTGCCCACGCTGCGGTAGAAAAAGCACTGCCACAGCTTCAGCAGCACGGACACCACCAAAATGACAAGGGCCAGGGCGCTGAAGTCCGCGGGCTGGGGAGAGATGATTTTCTCAAAGGAGGTGCGGCCCAGCTCCAGGCCCAAAAACAGCACGATGAAGGACACAATCACCCCGGAGAGGTACTCGATGCGGGCGTGGCCAAAGGGGTGCTTTTCGTCGGCGGGCTTGCCTGCCAGCTTAAAGCCCACCAGCATGACGATGGAGGAGCCGGAGTCCGTCAGGTTGTTCACGGCGTCGGCCATGACGGCCACACTGCCGGACACCAGCCCCGCCGCCAGCTTGATGGCGAACAGCAGCAAATTGGTGGCGATGCCCACGGCGCCGGCCACCTTGCCGCTTTTCTCCCGCACCTGGGGGGTGTCCTGGGCGCCGTAGCCCGGGACAAAGGCCTTCATAATGGAATCAAACAAAGTAACTCTTTCCCTTCCTTTTAGTATCCGGTTTTCCGGACACCAAGCCGGAAAGCCTTATTGTACCACGCTGTTGCCCTGGCTGTCGATGGCCACAAGCAGGGGGAAATCCTTGAGCACCAGGCGCTTGACAGACTCGCAGCCCAAGTCCTCAAAGGCGATGACTTCGGCGCTTTCAATGCACTGGGCGGCCAAGGCCCCGGCCCCGCCAATGGCGCACAGGTACACCGCGCCGTTGCGCTTCATGGCCTCTATGACCTCTGGGCTGCGCTTGCCCTTGCCAATCATGCACTTGAGGCCCAAATCCAGGAAGCGGGGTGTGTAGGGGTCCATGCGGCCGCTGGTGGTGGGCCCGCAGGAGCCAATGGGCAGCCCCTCTGGGGCAGGGGTGGGCCCGGCGTAGTAGATGGCGGCGCCCCGCAAGTCGTAGGGGGGCCTTTCGCCCTTATCCAGCATCTGGGTGATGCGCTTGTGGGCGGCGTCCCGGGAGGTGTAGCACACCCCGGAGAGCAGCACCCGCTGCCCGGCCCGCAAGGTGGGGGCCACCTGGGCCATCTCTTCCGTGTTTACCCGCACTGCGTCCGCCATGTTTATTTCTCCCAGAAGAACTCGATATATTCGCCGATGGGGCCGTAGCAGAAGGCGATGTGGATGGGCGCGCCGATGGCGTCGGTGTCGTAGGGCTCGTAGGCAATTTCGTAGCCGGCCTCCCGGACGCGTTCAATCAGCTCGTCCACCTTGGTGGTGGCGAAGGCCAGGTGGGCCAAGGCGCCGCCCCGGGACACGGCCTCGTCCCCGGGGAGGATCTCCAGGCAGGAGTTGTCCCCGCAGGAAATCATCAGGCAGGGGTGCTGGGGGTCGCCCCAGCTGCGCGTGATTTCCAAGCCCAGCAGCTGGGTGTAGAACTTCACCAGCTCGTCGTACTGCTCCACGGTGGGGGTCAAGGCGATGTGGTGCACGCCGTCGATCCATTTGCTCATAAGATAGTCCTCCCTAATTCTTTTACTTATCAAAAAAAGGGATGCCGGCCTGCGGCTCCCTTTTTTGACACAGATGCAGTTGTGCGAAGCTTACTTGCGGTTGAAGATGGACATGATGTCCGTGAAGGTGTCGTCGTCATCGATGACGGCGGGGTCCACCCGGGGCTCGGTCCTGCGGGAGGAGCGAGTGGGGGCGGCGGGAGTCACAGGGGCGGACTCCAGATAGTCCTCATCGTCCAGGTCCATGTCTACGTCTAAAGGGTCCTTCTTGTCCCCCTCGCTGCCCTGGAAGCCAGTGGCGATAACGGTGACGGACATCTCGTCCTCCATGCTCTCGTCGAAAGTGGCGCCCCAAATGATGTTGGCGTCCTCGTGGGCGCGCTCGGTGACGATCTGGGAAGCGGTGTCGATTTCGTCCAGAGCGATGTCGGGGGAAGAGGTGATATTGATGATAACGCCCCTCGCGCCGGCGATCTTGGTCTCCAGCAGGGGGCTGGAGATGGCGGCCATGGCGGCCTGCTCGGCCTTGTCCTTGCCGCTGGCGTGGCCCACGCCCATGTGGGCGTAGCCGGCGTTCTGCATAACAGACTTTACATCCTCGAAGTCCAGGTTGACAATGCCGGGCAGCTGAATCAAGTCGGAGATGGACTGCACGCCCTGGCGCAGCACGTCGTCGGCCACGATAAAGGCGTTGGCCAAAGTGATGCGCTCCTCGCTGACCAACTTCAAGCGCTCGTTGGGGATGACCACCAAGGAGTCCACCTGCTCCCGCAGGGCGGCAATGCCTTTTTCAGCCTGCTCCATACGGCGCTTGCCCTCAAAGGCGAAGGGCTTGGTGACGATGCCCACGGTGAGGGCGCCCTGCTCCCGGGCGATCTGGGCCACCCGGGGGGCAGCGCCGGTACCGGTGCCGCCGCCCATGCCGGCGGTGATGAACACCATGTCGGCGTCCTTCAGGACGTTGGCAATGGCCTCGCGGCTTTCCTCCGCGGCCTTTTCGCCGATTTCGGGCTTAGAGCCGGCGCCGCGGCCCTGGGTGATCTTCTCGCCGATCTGAATCTTCACCGAAGCCTGGGACCGCTGCAGGGCCTGCTTATCGGTGTTCATGCAAATCAGCTCCACGCTGCGCACGCCGGCGCTGGCAATGCGGTTTACGGCGTTGCCGCCGCCGCCGCCCACGCCGACCACTTTTATCGTCTGAGGAGTTTCATTCAACAGGTTGTCAACTTCAAAAGGCATGTTAGGTTCCTCCTTGGCTTTTCTACAAATGGAATCTATCGAAGTGTAAAGCCCATGGCATTACATTTTTTCTAGGATGTTACACGGTATAATCTATCACTTTTTCGGGAAAATTTCAAGGAAATTCTTGAAAAAAGCCGCTGTAAAGGCAAAACTTTTCCATTCCCCTGCCGGCCGGTGGAAAAATCCACAACTGCCGGGCGCCCGCCGGGCAAAAAACCAGCGCTTTCGGCACCCTATCCTGTGAAGATGGCGCTGGGGATATCGTTGCCCCGGTTGCTCTGGGAGGTGGAGCCGTCCTCCTGGGAAGAGCCCTCCTCCCCGCTGGAGGAGCCGCTGTCCTCGCCGGTGCTGCCGGTACCCTCCCCGGTGGGCTGGGTGGAATCCTCCCCGGTGGAGGTATGGTCGCCGCCGCTGGAATCGGTGCCGGTGTCCCCGCTCTCTGAGGTGGAACTGCTGGAGAGGACCTCCTCTGTAAAGTAAGCCTGCTTGGTGTCCCCTGCCAGGGACAGGTCCAGCGTGCCGGTTTCGTCGCTGCCGATGTACTCCTGGTTTTCCCTGCCCGTTACCAGGTCCAGGCCGTAGTTGATTTTGTAGGCCAGCTCCACGGTGCTGCCCAGCTGGAACTGGATGCGGTCCTGGTAGTTCATGGTGATGTTGTACAGGTCGGTCAAGTCCAGGGAGACGAAGTCCCCGGCGGCGCCCCGCTGCTCCAGCACGGCGAAGATGGTGTCGTAGGCGCTTTGGTAGTCCTCATCCTGGGCCTGGAGCTGGGCCCCTGGCGCCGGGTCTGTCAGCGTCAGGCCAGTCACCTGCAGCACGCCGTCCTCCGGGGCGGCGACGGACTCCAAAATCTTCCCGCTGTAGCTGACGTTGAACCACTGGCTGCCGCTTTGGACACAGGCGGCCTTCTGGGCAGCGGTGACGTGGATTTCCAAGGTGTTGGGGAAGTGGCGGATGACCTGGGCCTCCTCAATGTAAGGCAGCTGGCTTTCCAGGGCGTCCTCCTGCTCTGCGGTGGTGAGCAAGGCCAGGTTATCCCCCACCTGGTAGCCGCACACATCTAGGATGGCGGACTCCTCGTAGACCAAATCCCCGGTGACTTGGATGGTGCGCACCTTGAACACCAGGAACACGCACATCACGGCGGTGACAGCCACCATGCACAGCAGCGTGAACACCAGCAAAAACCGGCGGGCGGCCTTGCTCATGGGCTTGCGCTGCCGGCGCTGCTGGGGCTGGCGGGAGCGGGACGCCCGGGCAGGCCGCTGGGGCTCCCGCCGCTGCCGGGAGGGCTGCCCCCTGGGCGGGCGGGACGGGCTGGCCCTGCCCCGGCGGGAGGCCCTTTGGCGGGCCGGCTGCCGCGGGGGCGGCTCCTCATCTGCGCGGGAGTTGATGTCGATAAACTCGTAGCCCTCCCACGGGTCCTGCTGCCTGCGTTTCTGTCGCAAGGGGCGTTCCCTCCTTTCCACATTCCCAAATTTTTTTCAGGGGGTGGGCTCCCCCACCTCCCGGATGCGCGCCCCCAAGGACGCCAAATTTCCCGCCAGGTTCTCGTAGCCCCGGCGGATGTACTCCACGCCGCCCACCTCGGTGCGGCCCTTGGCGCAGAGACCGGCCACCACCAGCGCGGCGCCGCCCCGCAAATCGTGGGACATCACCGGCGCGCCCCGCAGCTGCTCCACGCCCTCCACAATGGCCACCTTGCCCTCCACCTTGATGTTGGCGCCCAGGCGCTGCAAGCCCTCGGCGTGCTTGTAGCGGTTCTCAAAGATGGTCTCCACAAAGATGCTGGTGCCACGGCCCACGGCGGCCATGGACATCACCAGGGGCTGGGCGTCGGTGGGGAAACCGGGATAGGGCATGGTGCGGATGTGCCGCACCGCGTCCAGCCTGGGCGGAGCCATGATGTTCAGCGCCCGGCCCAGCTGCCGCACCGAGCACCCCGCCTGCTCAAAGGGGGCCAGCATGGGCAAAATGTGGGTATTGTCCACATCCCGCAAGGTGACGTTGCCCCCTGTGACAGCGGCGGCGGCCATGTAGGTCACCGTGGCGATGCGGTCGGGCATCACGGTGTGCTCGCAGCCGTACAGCTCCTTGACGCCGTCGATGATGAGGCAGCCCTCCCCCGCCCCGTAGATGCGGGCGCCGCAGCGGTTGAGGTAGGCGGCCAGGTCGGCGATTTCCGGCTCCCGGGCGGCGTTGGCCACCACCGTGGTGCCCTGGGAGCACACCGCCGCCAGCATCACGTTTTCCGTGGCGCCCACGCTGGGGAAGCTCAGGGAGATGTACGTGCCCTGTATCCCCTGGGGGGCGCGGCAGTGCAGGCAGCCGCCGGATTCCTCAATCTCCACCCCCAGCTTCCGCAGGGCGCCGATGTGCAAATCGATGGGCCGGGGGCCCAGCTCGCAGCCGCCGGGGAAGCACAGCTCCGCCTCGCCGCAGCGGGAGACGATGGCCCCCAAAAACACAATGGAGGAGCGCATCTCCCGCATCAAGTCCGGGGGGATTTGGCAGCAGGTCATGGAGTTTTCCACCACCAGGCTGTCCCCCTGCCACTGGCAGCGGCTGCCCAGGTGCTCTAAAATGCGCACCGCCGTGTCCACGTCGGAGAGATGGGGGCAGTTATGTAGCACCGTCTGCCCTTTGCACAGCACCGTGGCCGCCAGCAGGGGCAGCGTGCTGTTTTTGGCGCCCTGTACTTTCAGCTCCCCGTCCAGCGCGGCGGGGCCGTCAATGACAATCATAGAGAACACCTCACCCAATGTTAGCATAGGCCATACTATGAGGCGCGGCCCCATTGGGTGAGGGCGTTTCTTTTTACTTGGCGGCGGCGGACTTTATCACGCGGTAGATGCGGTCGCTGGCGTCCAGCACCTCCATCTTCCCGGCGTTCTCCCCCAGGGACTGGAGGCGCCCCGGGTCGGAGAGGATGGCCCGCACCTTCTCCCACAGGGCTTCGCCGGTGAGGTCCTTCTCCTCGATGATTTCCGCGGCGCCCCGGCGCACCAGGGCCATGGCGTTGTGGAACTGGTGGTTTTCCGCCACGTTGGGCGAGGGGATGAGGATGGAGGCCTTGGCCTTGGCCTCAATCTCCGTCAGGGTCATGGCCCCGGCCCGGCCAATGACCAGGTCCGCCGCGGACAGGCACTGGGGCATGTTGTCGATGTACTCCAGCAGGCGGATCTGGGGGTTCTTCTCCACGTCCAGGCCAAACTCCCGGCACTCGTCCAGGAATTTCTCATCGTGGGAGCCGTAGCCGTGGATGTGCTGGTATTCCCCGGTTTTGGCGCTTTGGGCCAGCATATAGGCCGCCGCCCGGTTGAGGGCCGAGGCCCCCAGGCTGCCCCCAAAGGAGAGCACCACCGGCCGCTCGTCCAGGCCCAGGGCCTTGCGGGACTCCTCCCGCTGGGCGGTGAGCACTTCCCCCCGCACCGGGTTGCCGGTGACCACGCAGTTGACAGAGCTGTCGAAATACTGCTTGGCGTCGGGCACGGCCAGCATCACCGCCTTGACGGACTTCGCCAGCATCTTGGTGGTGACGCCGGGGTAGGCGTTGGACTCGTGGATGACGCAGGGGATGCCCAGCTTGGCGGCCTCCCGGAGGACAGGGCCGCACACATAGCCGCCGGTACCCACACACACATCCGGGCCGAACTCCTGGATGATCCGCTTGGCCTCCACGGTGGCGGTGAACACCCGCACCACCGTTTGGGCGTTGCGCCACAGGTTCTTGGGGGTCAGCTTCCGCTGGAAGCCGGAGATGTGCACGGTCTTCATGTCGTAGCCCGCCTGGGCCACCAGGCGCTCCTCCATGCCGCCCTTGTTCCCCACGTAGAGGATTTGGGCGTCCGGCTCCTTTTGCAGCAGGTACCCCGCCGCCGCCAGGGCGGGGTTGATGTGCCCCGCCGTGCCGCCCCCTGTGAACAAAACTTTCATTCCAAACCCACTTCCTTTCTCGCATATCTCCGGCGCCGCCCCGCTGGGAAGCGGCAGCCGGAAGAACCCATCCCGGCAAAACCGGGGACTCCCCCAGCGCGAAGGCCTCAGGTCTTCTCCACATTCGCGCTGCGGGAGATGTTCAGCAAAATGCCCATCTGCCCCAGCAGCATCAGCAGCGCCGTGCCGCCGTAGCTGAAAAAGGGCAGGCTGATGCCCGTGTTGGGGATGGTGTTTGTCACCACGCAGATGTTCAGCACCGCCTGAAGCCCCACCTGGAATGTGATGCCCAGCCCCAGCAGCATGCCGAACTTATCCCGAGCGTGGATGGACACGTACACCCCCCGCCAAATCAGCAGGGCAAACAGCACGATGATGACCAGCGCCCCCACAAAGCCCAGCTCCTCGCAGACAATGGCGAAGATAAAGTCGTTCTGAGGGGCAGGCAGGTAAAGGTACTTTTGCCGGGACTGCCCCAGGCCCACCCCCAGCAGGCCGCCGGAGCCGATGGCATACAGGGACTGGCGGGTCTGGTGGGTCAGGTCGCGGTCCAAATCCGAGGAAAAGGGGTCCAGCCAGATGCGGATACGGTCCATCTGGTAGCCGCCCTTGGTGACAACGACAAACAGCAGCACCGCCGCCACCAGCACGCCGCCGATGAGGAACCACCGGGGCTTGGTGCCCCCCACAAACATCATGATGGCCCCCAATGCCAGGATGATCAAGGTGGCGGAAAGATGGCTCTCCAAAAAAATCAGCGCGGCCACCAAACCCATAATGGCCACATAGGGCACCACGCCGTAGCGGAAGGTGTCCATCCTGTCCAGGTTGCGGGAAATCATGTGGGCAAAGAGCACAATCAGCGCAAACTTCGCTATCTCCGAGGGCTGGAAGGACACAAAGCCGAAGTTCAGCCAGCGGGTGGCGTCGCCCTCCCAGTTGGCGATGGACTCGATGTGGGCGTACCGGCAGATGAGCAGGAACACCAGCAGGAACAGGGAGACGCCAAAGATGACGATGGCCAGCTTGTGGAAGCTGTGGTAATCGAAGGTGGAGATAAGCAGCATGGCCGCCACGCCAAAGACGGCAAAGACCGCCTGCCGGGAGATATAGTAGTAGCTGTTCCCTTGCAGATAATAGGAATTGGCGTAGCTGGCGGAGAAGAGCATCACCAGGCCGATGGCCAGCAGCACCAAGATGAAAATGAGCAGGGGCATATCCAGGCCCGCGCCCAGGCTGAACAGCTTATACCGCATAGGGCGGCGCTTGGGGACGCCCTCCGCGGGCTGCTGGCGGCGGGGCCGTGGGGGCTCCGGCTGCCGGTAACCGGGGGTGCGGCGCAGGCCCCGGGCGGTCCTTCCAATGGCTGCCATAACGCTCCCTCCTTTCACAAAACTACAGGATTTCTTTTTCTAGTGTTTCCAGCAAAGGGCGGCTCCAAACAGAGGACGCCCGCTTTTCGTAAGTTTACATGCCAAAGGCCACGCAGAGGATGGCCACGGCGCCGCCCAGCAGCGCCACCAGGCCGAAGACCAGGCAAATCTTCACCTCGCTCCAGCCGCACATCTCAAAGTGGTGGTGGATGGGGCTCATCTTAAACAGGCGCTTGCCGTGGGTGGCCTTGAAGTAGGTCACCTGCAGCACCACCGAGAGGATTTCACACAGGTACACAAAGCCCACCGGCAGCAGCAGCAAAGGCAGGTCCATGCCAAAGGCCAGGGCGCACACCATGCCGCCCATGAACAGGGAACCCGTGTCCCCCATGAACACCTTGGCCGGGTGCCAGTTCCAAATGAGGAAGCCGATGCAGGCCGCGGCGGAGGCCAGGCCCATGGCGGAGAGCCCCGTCATGGAGAGCAGCCCCGCGCACAGCGCCAGAGAGAGGAAGGCGAAGAAGGAGACGGTGGTGTTCAGGCCGTCGATGCCGTCTGTAAAGTTCACGGCATTTACAACGCCCACAATCACCACGGCGGCCAAGGGGTAGTAGAGCCAGCCCAAATCCACCTGCCCCACAAAGGGGATGGTGGTGTGGGTGGCGCCCCCGGCAAAGGCCACAGAGGCCAGATAGGCCGCCACCACCGCGAACTGGAGCACCAGCTTCTGGCGCTCGGTCAGGCCCAGGTTGCGCTTTTTTAAGATGCTGATGTAGTCATCCATAAAGCCGATGGCCCCAAAGGCCACCGCCATGCCCAGGCCCGCGAAGGTCTTGGCCTTGAGCAGCACAGTCTCCTCCAGGCCCAGGGAATAGGCGATAGGCAGGCAGACTATCATGGCGATGGCGATGCCCAAAATGAACATCAGCCCGCCCATGGTGGGGGTGCCCTGCTTGTTCTTGTGCCAGCTGGGGCCCACCTCCCGGATGGTCTGGCCAAACTTCAGCTTGTGCAGGAAGGGGATCATCCACTTCCCCAAGGCGGCGGTGATGGCAAAGGCTATCACCGAAACCAACAAATACAGCATGGTGCTCATTATTTCCTACCCTCTCTCGTTGTGTTTCCTCTCTTTTGGGCCGGGGGGATTACCCGCCGGCGGTGGCTCCTGTTTCGGCGTTGGCGTTGTCCACGAAGGTCAAGGTGATAACCGTGCCCTGCTGCACCTGCTCCCCATCCGCCACGCTTTGGGCGGTGACGGTGGCAGTGGAGGAGGACGAGCCGCTGACGCTTATCTGCAGGCCGTTAAGGCTGGCCAGATAGCTGGCGTTTGTCACATCGTAGCCCAGGAAGCTGGGTACGGTGACATAGGTGGAGGCCTCGTCGTAGCCGTTGGTGTACAGCACCACCTGGCCATCCTTGGGCACGGCGCCGCCGGCCTCGGGCACCTGGGCGGTGACGGTGATGGAGCTGTCGCTCTCGTCGCCGATGACGGAGTAGGTCAGGCCGGCCTCTTCCAGCTTGGCGTAGGCCTCCTCCAAGGTCAGGCCCGTGACAGTGGGCGCCACGGTATCCAGGTTGGCGTACTCCTCCTCGTTGTACTGGGCCTCCACGCCCAGATAGGGCAGGATCTCCTCCATCATCTTGGCGAAGTAGGGCCCGGCCACGGCGTTGCCGCCGTTGTAGCCGCCGTTGGTGTCGTCATCCGGCTCGTCAAAAAACACCAGCAGGGCGTACTGGGGGTCCTCCGCCGGGGCGAAGCCGCAGTAGGAGGCGATATACTCCATATCCTGGGTGCGGTCCTCGTTCCACTTATCCACCTTTTCGGAGGTGCCGGTCTTGCCGCAGATACGGTAGCCCGCCACATAGCCGCCGGTGGCACTGCCGCTCTCCACGTTTTGCTGCAGGATGTCCGTGATGGCTGCGGAGGTCTCCTCGGAAATCACCTGCCGGCGGTAGCTGGTGTCGGCGGTCTGGACGATGTTGCCGTCCTGGTCCACCACCCTATCCACCACGTGGGGGGTGACAAGGTACCCGCCGTTGGCTATGGCCGCAGCGGCGGTAATCATGTGCAGGGGGGTGATGGAAAAGTTCTGGCCGAAGGATTCCACCGCCAGGTTGGAAGGCGTATTGATCAGCTCTATGGCGCTGTGGTACAAGGTGACAGCCTCGCCGGGAAGGTCGATGCCGGTGCTCTCGGTAAAGCCGAAGGCCTCCCGGTACTTGGCGAAGGTCTCGCCCCCCAGCAGCTGGCCGATGTAGATGGTGTAGGGGTTGCAGGAGTTGCACAGGCCGTCCCGGAAGGTCTCCAGGCCGTGGCCGGAGTGGCGCCAGCAGTGGATGGGGTCGTCCCAGCCATCCACCAGCACGCTGCCGGTGCAGGTGTAGGTGGTCTGCTCGGTGACCACGCCCTCCTCCAGGCCCATGGCGTAAGTGCACATTTTAAACACCGAGCCGGGATAGTAGGTGTCGGACACGGCCTTGTTCCGCCACTGTTTCAGCTGGGCCTCGTTAAAAGCCTGGTCCTGCTCCTCGCCCGAGAGGGCATCTATCTGGGCCTGCAAGTCCTCATCGTAGATGGTAAAGGGGTCGTTGGGGTCGTAGGTGGGGGTGGTGGCCAAGCCCAAAATGGCCCCGGTGTTCACGTCCATCATAATGGCCACGGCGCCGTTCTTCACGTTGAACTGGTCCACGCCCTCGGCCAGGTATTTCTCCAAAATGCTCTGCACGGTCTCATCAATGGTGAGCACCAGGTTGTTGCCGTCCTGGGCCTCCACATACTGCTCGTATTCAAAGGGCATATCGGTGCCCAGGGCGTTCCGGGAGGAAATGAGCCGCCCGGCGGTGCCCCGCAGCTGGGTGTCGTACTGGAGCTCCAATCCCTCCAGGCCCTGGCCGTCGGTGCCGGTAAAGCCCAGCACGGTGGAGGCCACCGTCCCGTAGGGGTAATAGCGCTTGTAGTCCTCAATCAGCCGCACACCGGAGGAGATGCCCTCGGCCTCTAAAAACTCGTTGATCTCATCCCGGACGCTGGTCTCCACCCGGCGCTTTAAGTAGACAAAGTAAGAGCTGCCCTGGGTTTTTTCGTAGACCTCTTCCTCGTCCATATCCAAAATGGCCGCCAGGCCGGAGGCGACCTTCTGCCGGGTGCCCTCCGGGTCGTCGTAGTCCGCGAAATACGCGGGCTCCAGCACCACGGTCCACACGCTGGCGCTTTGGGCCAGCACCTTGCCGGTGGCGTCGTAGATAGTCCCCCGCATGGCGCTGAGGGTGGTGCTGCGCAGGCTCTGGTCCAAGGCGGCGATGCTCATTTCCTCGCCCCGGACGATCTGCCACCGGAACAGGCTGATAACCACCGCGCCAAAGCCCACAAACACCAGGGCCGCCGTCAGCAGCAAAGCCTTGCGCCACATTTTTTCCGTAGTTCCCTTTGCCAATCACTTCACCGCCTGTCTTATTCTATGCTGTGTCCTACCCGGCAGCAAAACGAGAGTCAAGATTTCTCTTGGCTCTCCTCCCTCACACACTCAAACATCATCCCGCACTATCTGTATTCTTTCACAGCCCCGCTCATGCCACGCCTGCGGCGAGCATGTCGCGAACGCTCCTGGCGTCGCGAGGCCCCTTCCAAAAAGAAGCTTGCGGCCCGCGTTTATGGCTTTCCGCAATTCACACGCCACGCCTGCGGTGGGGCGCTGGTGCCCAGTGGGCACCGTCTAGCGCTTTCTCCGCTGCCGCGTCGGTCGGTGATGGACGCAGCCCACTGGGCTGCATCACCCGAGCCGGCAAGCGAGACTTCGCGAACGCTCCTGGCGTCGCAAAGCCTCTTCTAAAAAGAAGCCCGCGGCCCACGTTTATGGCTTTCCGCAGTCTCAATACCACATTGCGGCGAAGCAATTCGCGAACGCTCCTGGCGTCGCGAGGCCCCTTCTAAAAAGAAGCTTGCGGCCCGCGGCCGCGCATTCTGTGGCCTATTGTACCACAAAACAGCCCCAGATGCAAACAAACGCGGCCCGCGCTAACCGTGGGCCGCATCCCTTTGCGTAGGGACGAGCGCGCCCCGCCTAGTGCGGAAGGCCCCGCGCCCATCCAAAATCTTTATTCAAAACCCCATAAAATCCACAGGCCCTAGCCGGCCCGCGGGAAAAATAGCTATCTTATTGGAACCAGGACTGAATGGTGGACCACAAGTTCTCCCAAAAAGAGCCGCTGGTGGCCTCCCGCACCACAGTGCCCTGGTCCTCTTGGGCCACGTTCACATAGGTGACCTGGCCGCCGCTTACTTTGCTCATCCCCAGTTCCTCTTGGGCGTACTGCTCCACGGCGGCGCCGTCCATCTGGGCGGAGGCCTCCATGTTCAGCTGGATTTCCAGGCTTTCGGCCTCCTCCAGCTGTTTGGCCGTGGTGTTGATTTCCTCGGTCAGCTCGGTGAGCTGCACCTGGTTGTACACCACCAGCGTCACTGCCGAGAAGACAACCCCAAAGCACAGCACCGCCGCAGCCTTCCGCAGGAGGTGCCGCCGTGGCTTGCGGTTCTTTTTCAGCTCTTCCTCGGGCAGCTCCACCACGTTTTCCTGGGAGCGCTTTTTGGGCTCCTCCCGGGGCTGTTCCTCCGGCTGGGCGTTGTCCCACCGGGCGTTGGAGACGCGCTCCTCGGTGGAGGTGCGCTCCTCGAACAGGGAAAAATCGTAGGCTTCTGAAGAATATCTGGGCATATCGTGTTCCTTTCCTGCCGCGCGCCGCGGCTTACTGCTCCTGTGGGAGCTTCTCAATCACCCGCAGCCGGGCGCTGCGGGCCCTGGGGTTTTCGGCCACCTCCTGGGCGGAGGGAGCCAGCCCCTTTTTATACACCAGCCTGCCCTGGGGCTTGCGCCCGCACACACACACGGGGAAGTCCTTGGGGCAGACACAGCCTTGGCACCAATCGTGCATCTGCTGCTTGACGATGCGGTCCTCCAGCGAATGGAAGGTGATAACCGCCAGGCGGCCGCCGGGCTTTAACAGCGCGAAGCCCGCTTCCAGCCCTTCCCGCAACCTGTCCAGCTCGCCGTTTACGGCAATCCGCAGGGCCTGGAAGGTCCGCCGGGCGGGGTGGCCCTCTGCCCTGCGCACCGCCGCCGGGACCGACGCCTTGATGATTTCCGCCAGCTGGGCGGTGGTCTCAATGGGCGCCTCCTCCCGGGCCTGGACAATGCCCTGGGCGATCCGCCGGGCGCTTTTGTCCTCGCCATAGCGGAAGATGATGTCCGCCAGCTCCTGCTGGCTCAAGGTGTTCACCAGGTCCCGGGCTGTGGGGCCCTCCTGGCTCATGCGCATATCCAAGGGGGCGTCGTGGTGGTAGGAAAAGCCCCGCTCCGGCGTATCCAGCTGGTAGGAGGACACCCCGATGTCCAAGAGCACCCCGTCCACCGCGTCCATGCCCTGGGCCCGGGCAAGCTCCCCCATCTGGGCGAAGTTGCCCCGCACCCGGACGGACTGGGGGTATTTCCCCAGCCTCTCCCCGGCAGCGCGCATGGCGTCTGGGTCCTGGTCGATGGAGAGCAGGCGCCCTGTGGTCAGCTGCTTCACAATGGCCTCGGAGTGGCCGCCGCCCCCCATGGTGCCGTCTATGTACAGGCCCTCTGGCCGGATGGCCAAAGATTGTATCGTCTCCTCAAATAATACGGGTTTGTGATGAAATTCCATTGCATCCCTGCCTTTGTTAAAAGTCCAGCAGGTTCATGGAGGCCTCAATGGCCTCGTCGGTCTGGCTCTCGTTGTAGGCGTTCCAGCGGGCTGTGTCCCAAATCTCCGCCCGGACGGCAGCGCCGATGACGGTGACGTCCTTTTCCAGGCCGGCGTGCTCCCGCAGGCTCTGGGGGATGAGGATGCGCCCCTGCTTGTCCGGCTCCACCTCGGCGGCGCCGGAGAAGAAATAGCGCTGGATGCCCTTGCCCTGGGCCAGGGGGATGGCGGAGACCTTCTCCACCAGCTTGTCCCATTGGGCCTGGGAGAGCAGGAAAAGGCAGCCGTCAAGACCTTTGCACACATAGAACTTGTCGCCCAGGTCCTCACGGAACTTGGAGGGCACGGTGACACGGCCCTTCAAATCCATATTATGTTGATACTCGCCGGTCAACATAAGCGCCTATCCCTTTCCTCGTTCAGGTGGCGGGGCGCCCGCGGCGGTTTTGCCGGCGGACGGGTTGCCCCCCAGCACCATCCCGTGGGGTTTGGCGGCACTTTTCACCACCTTTTCCCCACAGCGTGGAACTTTGCCCCACTTTCACCCACCTGATGCCCTTTATTATAGAACATCTCCCCTTTAAAAGCAACCCAAGAAATCCTGGAAAAGCCAGGAATTTCCTGGATTCGAAGGTATGTTCCCACAAGATGGAAGGGAACAAAAATTCCCCTCACTACATCTAGTGAGGGGAATGGGCTTTACAGACGAGTTTTATTAAATTCTAACAAATAATTCTTCTCAGATTTGGGAGTTCCGCTGAGAAGCCTTAATGCTCTGCCGGGTCTTGCGCAGCTCGGCCAGGTTTTCCGAGAGGGACTCGTCGGCGCGGCGCATCAAATCGTCCACATAGTCGTTGCTGGCCTTGCGCATTTCCTTAAACTTCTGCTGGGCCTGGGCAATCAGCTCGTTGGCCTTTTGCTGGGCCTGGCGGACAATTTCATCCTGGTTGACCATGGCCTTGGCCTTTTCCTCTGCCACGCGGATGATGGTTTCCGCCTCACGCTGGGCCTCGTCAAGAATCTGGGCCCGGTCCGCCACGATGGCCTTGGCCTTGCGCACCTCTGAGGGGATCTCCTCTTTGATTTCATCCAGGATTTGGCGCACCTCTTCCCCATCCACAAACATCTTGCCTGCGGAAAGGGGCATTTTCCAGCCCTTGTCCAGGAGGTCGTACATCTCGTCGATAAGGTCCTCAATGGTAGCCTGATTGTTGCTCATGGTTGAACCCATTCCTTTCTTCTCTTCGCCAGTCCTTCCCCGAAAAGGGCTGCCAGCGTGACTTACAAAAATTATCCTTCACAGGCGGGGTTCTGGCCGCCTGGAAAAACCAGTCTCAGTGGTTGCACAGCCGCTCCCGGATGGTCTCCAGGATGCAGGCCGGCACAAAGGGGGAGATGTCCCCGCCAAAGCCCGCCACCTGCTTGACCATGCTGGAGCTTAAGAACATGTTCTCCGCGCTGGTGGCCAGGAACATGGTCTCCAGCTCGGGGTTCAGCTTTTTGTTGGTAAGGGCCTGCTGGAACTCGTACTCAAAGTCGGACAAGGCGCGCAGGCCTTTGACGACCACCATGGCGCCCCGGCGCTTGGCGTAATCCGCCAAAAGGCCGTCCACCTTGTCGATTTCCACGTTGGCAAGGCCCTCGGCCTGGGTGGCCCGGCGCAGCAGCTCCATGCGCTCCTCCACGGAGAAGCTGGCGTGCTTGTCCGGGTTGATGGGCACGCCCACAATGAGCTTGTCGAAAATCTTGCTGGCCCGGACGATGATGTCCAGGTGCCCCAAGGTGACGGGGTCAAAGCTGCCGGGATAGACTGCCAGTTTCATGGTATCCCTCTCCTTACACGTGTGCGGGTCACTGCCCGTCCTCTCCCTCCACCGGCTGGCGGTAGGAGGTGAGCATAATCTTCCCATAGCGGTAGGTCTTGTGGAGCCGGAAAGCGCCGGCGGCCTCTGGCAGCGCCTCGTCCTTGGGGTGCTCGCAGAGGATGACCCCGCCGGGGTTCATCCGCTGGGCCACCAGGGGCAAAGCCTGCCCCAGCAGCCCGGTGCGGTAGGGCGGGTCCAAAAAGGCGATGTCGAACATCTCACGGCTGCCCCGGAGATAGGCGGCGAAATCGCTGCCCACCACCTTGGCCCGGTCCCCCAGGCCGGTGGACTGGATGTTCTTCTCCACCACCCGGATGGACTCCTTGGCCGAATCCACAAAGACGCACAGCGCCGCGCCGCGGCTCAGCGCCTCCAGGCCGATCTGCCCGGAGCCCGCGAACAAGTCGAGGAATTTCCTGCCTTCCAGCTGGAACTGGAGGATGTTGAACAGGGACTCCTTCACCCGGTCGGTGGTGGGGCGCACCTGCTCCCCCTCCAGGGTGACAAGCTTTTTCCCTCGTTTTGAGCCGGTGATGATACGCATGGCATTTCCTCCATTCTTTCGCGGAAAAACACCACGATGGTATATCCGCTTTATTATCCCATTAAAAGGGCAATCTGTCAACTATTTGGCGCAATTTCCCCGGGATTTGGGCCCTCCTCCCCCACTTTCGGGGGTGTTTGCGGCCCCTCAGGGGGATGGAAATGCTCCCACACCCGGCGGGCGGCGGGCTTGGTCATGCCGGGGGCGCCCTCCAGCTCCGCCAGATCCGCCTCGCTGACGGCGGTGACGGTCTTAAAATGCCGCAGCAGCGCCTTGGCCCGGGTCTCCCCAATGCCGGGGATGGAGGTGAGGGTGGAGGAGATGGCGGCCTTTTTCCGCTGCTGCCGGTGGTAGCCGATGGCGAACCGGTGCACCTCGTCCTGGATGGAGGACACCAGCGTAAAGGCCCGCCGGTGGGAGCTGATGGCAATCTCCCCGCCGTCCAGGGCGATGGCCCGGGTGCGGTGCTTGTCGTCCTTCACCATGCCGTACAGGGGCACGTCAAAGCCCATTTCGTCCAAAATGGGCTGCACCGCCGCCACGTGGCCCTTGCCGCCGTCCAGCAGGATCAAATCCGGCAGGCGGCCAAAGCCCTCCTGCTCGCCCTTGCGCTGGCTGGCCTTGTACTCCTCGAACCGGCGGCGGATGACCTCCCGCATGGAGGCGTAGTCGTCCTGGCCCACGACGGTTTTGATTTTGAATTTCCGGTAGGCGGACTTTAAGGGCCGGCCGTTTTCAAACACCACCATGCCCGCCACGTTCTCCCCGCCGGCCAGGTTGGAGATGTCGTAGCTTTCGATATAGGCCGGGGCCTTCTCCAGGCCCAGCAGCCGCCGCAACTCATCCAGGGCCGAGGCGTCCCGGCCGGAGGTGCCTGTGTGCCGGGCGATGTGCTCCGCGGCGTTTTGGCGGCACATGTCCACCAGCTGCCGCTGGTCCCCCCGCTGGGGGATGAGGACCTTGACGGCCTTGCCCCGCTTTTCCGTCAGCCACCGGGTGAGCAGCTCCTGGTCCTCCACCTCGCCGTCCAGCACCACCAAGGGCGGCACCCTGTCCCGGATGGCGTAGTACTGCCGCAGGAATTCCGAGCGGGCCTCGGGGTCCGGCTGGCAGCCCTCGGTGAGGAAGCTCTCCCGGTCGGAGAGCTTGTTGCCGGTAAAGCGGAACACCTCAAAAGCGGTGTGGGTCTCCCCCTGGGCCAGGGCGAACACGTCCTGCTCCTCCACACGGCTGGCCACCACTTTCTGGCGCTCCTTCATGGCCTGGATGGCGTTTATCCTGTCCCGCAGCCGGGCAGCCAGCTCGAACTCCAAATTCTCGGCGGCCTGCTCCATCTTTTCGGTGAGCACCTTCACCGAGCTGGAGCTGCCCCCCTTGATAAAGTCCACCGCCTCTTGGAAGGCCTCGTTGTACTCCGCCTCGGTGACTTTCCCCCGGCAGGGGGCGCAGCACTGCTTGATATAGTAGTTGAGGCAGGGGCGGCCCTTGCCAAAGTCCTGGGGGAACTTGCGGCTGCAATCGGGCAGCTTGAAGATTTTCAGGGCGGAATCCACCGTCTGCTTGGTGGACCAAGAGCTCATATAGGGGCCGATGTACTGGGCGCCGTCCTCCTCCACCTGCTTGACCTGGGTAATGCGGGGCCAGGGGCCTTGGCTGACCCGCACATAGCTGTAGCCCTTGTCGTCCTTTAACAGGATGTTGTACTTGGGCTTGTGCTGCTTGATAAGGCTGCTTTCCAGCACCAGGGCCTCAAACTCGCTGTCGCAGAGGATATACTCGAACCAGTCCACGTTGGAGACCATGCGGCGCACCTTGTTGTCGTGGTTTTTCTCCGAGCCAAAGTACTGGCTGACCCGGTTCTTCAAAGCCTTGGCCTTGCCGATGTAGATGATGTCCCCGGCCTTGTTGTGCATGATGTACACCCCGGGGGAAAGGGGCAGCTGCATGGCCTTGCGGCGCAGCTCCTTTTTCTTTTGCTCCTGTTCCATTGCCTCACCGCCTTTTAAAAAAAGAATATCTACGAAAAAAGCACCGCGTAAAAGCGGTGCCTTCAGCTTCGAACTGCTTGTATGGAAGATGTCTTACTCGGCAAAGCCAGAGTTGACCAGCTCCACCAGGGCGTCCACGGCCTGCTCCTCGTCGGCGCCATCGGCAATGATGCGGATGGTGACACCGCCCACAATGCCCAGGCTGAGCACGCCGAGAAGGCTCTTGGCGTTTACGCGCCGCTCTTCCTTCTCCACCCAGATGGAAGACTTGAACTCGTTAGCCTTCTGGATAAAGAAGGTAGCCGGACGGGCATGGAGGCCGACCTGATTCTGGACCAATACTTCTTTAGCACACATGCAAATTCACTCTCCTACAGAATTGATAAAGGGGACTTCTGCCGCCGCAAAAAATGGGTCTAACGGGCGCAAAGTATTTGGGATTTGATTTCATTATAGCATATTTCCTGCCGCCGTCAACACGCATTCCCGAATTTTGGATTCCTGAACAGCTGACGGCCGCTTTTTTCGCCTGTTGTTTGTGCATCTTGTGGGCAATGTGGAAAACTTTTTGCCCATTGTGATGCTCTTGCCCAAACCACTCCACTAGATACTGTGCTATACGCCCAAAAGAAGCATAGGAGGTTTCTTGCCCAGATATACGCCGCCGGGGGTTATTCCGGCGTTTTGTCCAGCTTTTCCAGAAGCTTTTTGTCCTCTTTGGAGAGTTCCGCCTGGGCCCACAAGTCGGGGCGGTTGCGGCGGGTGACGGCCAAGGACTGGGCCCGGCGCCACTGTTGGATATTCCCGTGGTGGCCCGAGAGGAGCACCGGCGGCACGGGCCGGCCCCGCCACACCTCCGGCCGGGTGTACTGGGGGTACTCCAGCAGGCCGGCATAGTGGCTCTCCTCGGTAAAGCAGGCCTCCTCGGACAGCACCCCGGGGAGCATGCGTGCCACGGCGTCGATAAGAATCATGGCGGGCAGCTCCCCGCCGGTGAGGACATAGTCCCCAATGGAGATTTCCTCCACCTGGTACTCGTCCAGCAGGCGCTGGTCCACGCCCTCGTAGTGGCCGCAGAGGAGCACCAGCCCCGGCTCTTGGGCCAGGCGCTTGGCGTCCTCCTGGGTGAGGACCTTCCCACGGGGGGACATATACAGAATATGCGGCTGCCAGCCCAAATGTGCCCGCAGCTGGTCGATGCCCCGGGCAAAGGGCTCGGCGGCCAACAGCATGCCCTTGCCCCCGCCGAACACCGTGTCGTCCACACGGCCCCGGGGTTCGGGGGAAAAGTCCCGCAGCTGGTGGCAGCACACCTGCAGCAGCCCCTTCTTCCGGGCCCGGCCGATGATGCTGTGCCCCAGCACCGGGGGGAACATCTCCGGGAACAAGGTGAGGATATCCACCCGCATTTAGGCTTCCTCCCCTTCCTGGTCGAAGATGCCGGGGATGGGCAGCAGCCGGATGACGCCCTCCTCCAGGCTGATTTCCTGAATCATGTGCTTCACCGCCGGGAACAGGTACTCCTTCCCGGCCCCGTCCACAATGCGGTACACATCGTTGGCGCCGGTGGGCAGCACCTCCTGCAGCACGCCGTACTCCCGGCCGGTGGTGCCGTCGATGGCCTTGAGGCCTATCAAGTCCTGGAGGAACACCTGGCCCTCCTCCAGCCGCACGTCCTCCCGGTTGAGGTAGAGCACCTTGCCCCGCAGGGCGTCGCCCTGCTCTACGGTGTCCACGCCCCGCAGCTTTAGCAGCAGCCGCCCCTTGTGCACCCGGGAGGAAACCACCCCCGCGTCGGTTTTGCCGCCGTCAAAATACAGGTGCTTCACCCCGGCCACAAACTCTGGGGAATCGGCCCAGCACTCCAGCACCAGCTCCCCCCGGACGCCGTGGGTGCGCACGATTCTGCCCGCTTCTAAAAATTGATGTTTCATAGTGTCCTCCGGTTTTTTGGGATAAACAAAAAAGGGCTTGCGCCCTTTCTGTTTAGTCGATTTCGACCATGATTTTCTTGTCGTTGCGGGTGGCGGCGGCGCGCATAACCACGCGGATTGCCTTGGCAATGCGGCCCTGCTTGCCGATGACCCGGCCCATGTCGTCCTCGGCCACGTGCAGGTGGTACACGGTGGTGCCGTTTTCCTGCTCCTCGCTGGTGACGACAATGTCTTCCGGCTTTTCCACCAGGCCGGAAGCAATGGCTTTCAGTAACGCTTCCATCTACGCTGCTCCTTTCAAGGCTGGGGCGGTGTGGGTCTTTTTTAGATAACGCCGTGCTTCTTGAACAGGGCCTTCACCGTATCGGTGGGCTGGGCGCCGTTGGCAATCCACTTCTTAGCCTTCTCGGGGTCAACCTTTACCACGCTGGGCTCTTCCATGGGGTTGTAGTAGCCAATCTCCTCGATGAAGCGGCCGTCGCGGGGGAAGCGGGAATCCGCCACCACAATGCGGTAGAAGGGGGATTTCTTAGCGCCCATTCTTCTCAGTCTAATCTTAACTGCCATGATTCATTCCTCCAAAATGTTAGATAATAGTGAGATGATAAAAAATACGCTTGGCGCCCGGCGGGCCGGGCAATATTGGTCACGGGGCGGGCCCCGGCAATATCCGAAAACTTACAGGGGGAGGTTGGGCATGCGCCGGCGCTTCCCCTTGCCCATGCCGCCAAACTGCTTCATCAGCTTTTGGGTCTGGCGGAACTGGTTCAGCAGGCGGTTTACATCCTCCACCTTCATGCCGCAGCCGGCGGCGATGCGCTTCTTCCGGGAGGCGTTGAGGCAATCCGGGTGGGAGCGCTCGTAGGGCGTCATGGAGAGGATGATGGCCGCGCTGCGGTCCATGATGCGGTCGTCGATGTCCACATCGTCCAGCTTGTTGCCCACGCCGGGCAGCTTGGACAGGATGCCCTTGATGGGGCCCATCTTCTTCACCTGCTGGAACTGCTCCAGCAGGTCGTTTAAGTCCATCTTGTTCTGCATCAGCCGCTGGGCGGTCTTTTGGGCGGCCTTCTCGTCCAGGCGCTGCTGGGCGTCCTCGATGAGGGTGAGCACGTCGCCCATGCCCAAAATGCGGCTGGCCATGCGGTCGGGGTGGAACACTTCCAGGTCGCCAATCTTCTCGCCGGTGCCCGCGAACTTAATGGGCTTGCCGGTGACAGCCTTGACGGACAGCGCCGCGCCGCCCCGGGTGTCGCCGTCCAGCTTGGTGAGGATGACGCCGGTGATGTCCAGCAAATCGTCGAAGGCCTTGGCCACGTTGACGGCCTCCTGGCCGGTCATGGCGTCCACCACCAGCAAAATGTCCGTGGGGCTCACGGCCTCTTTGATGCGGTGGAGCTCGTCCATCAGCTGCTCGTCAATCTGCAGGCGGCCGGCGGTATCGATGATGACGTAGTCGTTGCCGTAGTCCTTGGCGTGGCGCACAGCCTCTTGGGCGGTGAGCACCGGGTCCTGGGTGCCCCGCTCGAACACAGGGGCCCCGGCCTTCTCCCCCACCACCTGCAGCTGCTTGATAGCCGCGGGGCGGTAGATGTCGCCGGCCACCAGCAGGGGGCGGTGGCCCTGGGACTTCAGCTGGTAGGCCAGCTTGGCGGCGTGGGTGGTTTTACCGGCGCCCTGCAGACCGCACATCATGATGATGGCCGGCGGGTGGGCGGGCATTTTCAGCCGCTCCTCGCCGCCGCCCATCAGGCTGGTCAGCTCCTCGTTGACGATTTTGATGACCATCTGGGCGGGGGTCAGGCTCTCCATCACCTCGCTGCCCACGGCGCGGTCGGTGACTTTCTTGGTGAACTCTTTGGCCACCTTGTAGTTGACGTCGGCTTCCAGCAGGGCCAGGCGCACTTCCCGCATGGCTTCCTTTACGTCCGCCTCGGTGAGCTTGCCCTTGCTGCGCAACTTTTTAAAGGAATTGCTAAGCTTTTCCGCCAAACCCTCGAATGCCACTGGCTTTCCCTCCTGGAATACAAAATGTGGAACGCGCCCGGGGGCGCTGGTACGCTTTTTTCGTAGAAAGGCCTTTACGCCTCCATGGAAATCTCCTGGGCGCACTCCAGGATTTTCCCGGCGTTTTCATCGATGCCGGGCACGCGGCCGTTCTGCTCGTTGAAATCCTGGATAGCCAAGGCGCAGTCGCAGATAAGCGTCAAGGCTTTTTGGATCTCCTGGAAGCGCCGGGCCAGGCCCAGCCGCTCCTCCATCTCCAGCAGCTGCTGCTCCGCGCGCTTGATGGCGTCCCGCACGCCCTGGCGGGTGATGTCCCGGTCTTGGGCGATCTCGGCCAAAGACAGGTCCTCGTTGTAATAGGCGTCCACCACCTCCCGCTGGGTATCGGTGAGCATGTCGCCGTAAAAATCCAGCAAAAAGCTGATGCGCAGGTCTTTTGCCATGTGAGAAACCCTCCTTTGCGCGGCGCCTTTCTTCAACTCTGTAAAGCGGTTTTCTTTACAGCATATAGGATTATACACGATTGCCGCGGGTTTGTCAACACGGGAAGCAAAAAAAGCGGCGGGAAACCCACCGCGTTCCTCACTTTTGGTCCTTGGGCCGGCTTCCCCTCAGCCCCCACAGGCCCACTCCTCCGGCGGCCGCCCCCACAAGGAGCTTTCCCAGGGCGCTGGTAAAGGTGTTTTCCACCAGCCTCAAAACGCTTTCTGCTTCCCCATAGGCAGCAAGCACCTCTTGCCCGGTGGTGGCCCAGGCGTACAGGTCCGCCGCGCCCCACACAAGCACCGCAGCGCCGCACACCACCAGGCCTGTAAAGCCGAGCCTCGTTTTGGCACTTTTCATCGCTCTGTCCTCCCCCTGTTCTTGGATAATTTCAGTATAGCAAAAACTTCTCTCTTTCACAACTGCCGATTGCCTTGAGCCCCGGTTTGTGCTATGCTAAAGAGTAAGCAAAAACCCAATGGGAGGTCGAACCATGCTTTACTTTAACTGCGATTACACCGAGGGCGCACACCCCCGGGTTCTGGAAAAGATGCTGGAAACCAACTTGGAACAGACCGTGGGCTACGGCGAGGACCCCTACTGCGAAGCCGCCCGGGAGCTTATCCGCCGGGAGTGCCAGCGGCAAGACGTGGACGTGCAGTTCCTGGTGGGGGGCACTCAGACAAACTTCACCGTCATCCGGGCGGCGCTGCGGCCCTACCAGGGGGTGCTCTCCCCGGCGACTGGGCACATCAACGGCCACGAGACCGGCGCGGTGGAGGCCACCGGTCACAAGGTGCTGGCGCTGCCCACCGGCCCCGAGGGGAAGCTCACCGCCGCCCAGGTGGAGGAGGCTGTGCGGGCCCACTGGGCGGACGAGGCCCGGGAGCACCTGGTGCAGCCCAAAATGGTGTATATCAGCCACCCCACGGAAAACGGCGCGCTGTACACCTTAGCCGAGCTGGAAGCCCTAAGCGAGACCTGCAAGGAGCTGGGGCTGTACCTCTTTTTGGACGGCGCCCGGCTGGGCTACGGCCTGACGGCCCGGGGCAGCGACGTGTCCCTGGGGGACTTGGCCCGGCTGTGCGACGTGTTCTACATTGGGGGAACCAAGTGCGGCGCGCTGCTGGGGGAGGCGGTGGTCATCGCCAACCCAGACTTGCAGCGGGATTTCCGGTACTCCATCAAGCAGAACGGCGGCATGCTGGCCAAGGGCAGGCTGCTGGGGCTGCAATTCCTGGCGCTGTTTGAGGACGACCTCTACTACGACATCTGCCGGGCCGCCAACGAGCAGGCCTACCGCATCGCCGCCGCCTGCAAAGAGGCCGGGTTCCCCTTCTTCACCGCCTCCCCCACCAACCAGCAGTTTCCCATCTTCCCCAACCGGCTGCTGGCCAAGCTGCGGGAGAAGTACGCTGTGTCCATCTGGGCCAAGGTGGATGAGGAGCACACGGCCATCCGCCTGTGCACCAGCTGGGCCACCCGGGAGGAGGCCGTGGACCAGCTCCTGGGGGACATCCGCGCCCTGGGGAAAGAGCTGTGAAGGCCCTCTCTTTGATGGAGCCCTGGGCGGCCCTCATCGCCGCAGGGGTGAAGTCCATTGAGACGCGGAGCTGGCGCACCGCCTACCGGGGGCCGCTGTACATCCACGCCTCCCGGGCCAAGGTGGACCAAAAGGACCCCCACATCCAGCGGCTGCTTTCCCTGCTGCCGGAGGGGAGCCTGCACCCGGGGTTTGTGGTGTGCCGGTGCGTGCTGAAAGACTGCCTGCCCATGGACGAAAGCTTCTTAGGCTGGATAGAGGGCCATCCCCTGGAGAAACTCTGCGGGGAGTACGCCCCCGGCCGCTTCGCCTGGGTGCTGGAGCAGGTGGAGCCTCTGGAGGCGCCGGTGGCCGCCAAAGGGCACCTCAGCCTGTGGGAGTGGGAGCCTTCCCCATAAACCAAACTAAAAACAGCCAGAGCTGGTTTCGCGCCGGCCCTGGCTGTTTCTCTATGCTTTTACGAATGGGCCACCGCCCGGGCCAGGCACTGGCCCAACAGCACCCCTGCCACGCAGAGGGCCACGCTGAGGAGGACATAGGCCCCGCCCAGCAAATACCTGCCGTTTTGGAACAGGGTGACGGCCTCCAGGGAAAAGGTGGAGAAGGTGGTAAAGCCGCCGCAGACGCCGGTCTGCCAAAAGAGCTTGCCCCGCTCCCCCAGCAGGCGCTGGGAAAACAGGCCGCTGAGGAAACCGATGGCCACAGCCCCCAGGAAGTTCGTGGCCAGCGTCAGCAAGGGGAACGCCCCTTTCCACGGCAGCAGGCTGATGCCGTACCGGCCCACGGCGCCCACCGCGCCGCCCAGGGCCACCCATATCACAGAACCCAATGGTATCCCTCCCCACAAACAGCTTGCTTACAGCTCCAGGCCCTGGTAGTTCTCCCGGAGGATGGCGCAGGAATCGGCCAGCTTCTGGCGCTCCTCCTCGGTGAGGGAGAGCTCCAGCACCCGGTCTACGCCGTTGCGGTTGACGATGCAGGGCACCCCGGCGAACACGTCCCGCTGGCCGTACTCCCCCCGCAGCCGGGCGGACACGGTGAGGACGCTGTTCTCGTTGGAGAGCACCGCCCGGACAATGCGCACCAGGGCCATGCCGATGCCGTAGTAGGTGGCGCGCTTGGCCTCGATGATTTTCTGGGCGGCGTCCCGCACCTCCACGCTGATGGTCTGCATCTCCTCCAGGCAGAACTTGCCTTGGGATTGCTCGCAGATGTCCGCCACGGATTTGGTGGCCACCATGGCCTGGCTCCAGGGGACGAACTCGCTGTCACCGTGCTCGCCGATGACGTAGGCGTGGACGTTGCGGGGGTCCACGGTGAAGTAATCCCCCAGCAGGTAGCGCAGCCGGGCGGTGTCCAAGGTGGTGCCGGTGCCGAACACCCGGTTGGAATTGAAGCCGGAGAGCTCATAGGTGACCCGGGTCATAATGTCCACGGGGTTGGTGGCCACCAGGAAGATCCCCGAGAAGCCCGAGTGGGTGATGGGCCCGATGATGGACTGGAACACCGCCGTGTTCCGCTTGAGCAAATCCAGGCGGGACTCCCCGGGCTTTTGGCTGACCCCGGCGCAGATGACCACAATGTCGGCGTCGGCGCAGTCGCTGTAATCCCCGGCGTAAATCTTCATGCTGGAGGGGGCAAAGGCCACGCCGTGGTTCAAGTCCATGGCCTCGCCCTCGGCGCGGTGCCTGTCGATGTCCACCAGCACCAGCTCGTCGCACACAGCCTGGTTTAAGGCGGAGTAGGCAAAGCTCATGCCCACCATGCCGGTGCCCACCAGGACGATTTTCCGTTTATTCAAAATCATGTCGATGCACTCCTTTTCCAGGGCGCGGAGGGGCCCGCGCCACAGCTTTGCTTGTATTGTACCGCGTTTTTCCAGGAAAGGCAAGAGAAAATAAGAGTTTTTCTTATTTTTATTTTTCCGCTGCCCCTCTTTCCTTTTTAGCCTGCCCCACAAAGCGACAGGACATTCCCTGCCGGGCTTTTATAATAGAGGGGAAACGGGGGGATGGCGGTGACGGTCTACGCCGATGTGCTGGTGATTGTGAACCTGTATGTGGATTTCTTCCTGCTGTGGGCCACCCGGCGGGTGCTCCAGCTACGGGCAAAGCCCTGGCGGCTGGCGGCGGGGGCCTTGGTGGGCGGGCTGTGCGCCTTGGCCTGTCTGCTGCCCCAGCCCTGGTGGGCCTCCCTGCTGTGGGGCGGCGTCTCCGCGGCGGCGGTGACAGCGGCGGCCTTTTGCCCCCTCTCCCGCCGGGGCTTTTTGAAAACGGCCCTATGCTTCTGGGTGTTCTCCCTGGGGCTGGCGGGGCTGTGCCTGTTCCTCATCCAGTGGGCCGGCGCCCCCAGCCTGGCGGTGGTGGGCCACACCATCTACCTGGACCTCTCCCTGCCCCTGCTGTTCGCCTGCACCGCCGGGGCCTATGGGGTGCTGTGGGCGCTGCAAAAGCTCTTTCACAGGGAGGACTTTGTCCCGCGGGCCTGCCGGCTGGCCATCACCTACCAGGGGAAGACCGTCATCCTATGGGCCAAGGCGGACACCGGCTGCGCCCTGCGGGAGCCCTTTTCCGGCCTACCGGTGATTGTCTGCCAGGCCAGCGCCCTAACCCCCCTGCTGCCCCCAGGGGCCGGGGAAGGGTTCCCCGGAGAGGCCTTCCGGCTGGTGCCCTTTGAAAGCGTGGGGGGCGCTGGGATGCTGCCGGCCTTCCGGCCGGACAGCGTCCGCCTGGAACCGGCGGGCACGTCCCTCCCCTGCTATGTGGCCCTGTGGCAGCGGGGGCCTGCCGGCCCTGGCTTCCCCGCCGGGGACTTCCAAGCCCTGTACGGGCCGGACCAGTTCCCGGAGCTCTCCCCCACCCGCTGAAAAGTTCCACGCAAAAGGAGGTTTTTGCCATGTTCCCATCCATTGGCCAGTTCTTTGCCCGGCTGTTCCACAAGCTCTTCCCGCCGGAAACCCAAGGCTGCCACTACATCAACGGCCCGGAGACACTGCCCCCGCCCCTGACCAAAGAGGAGGAGGCCCAGGTGCTGGAAAACATCCGCCAAGGGGTGCCCGGCGCCCGGGAGCCCCTTATCACCCACAACCTGCGGCTGGTGGTGTACATCGCCAAAAAGTTCGAAAGCCCCGGCGCCAGCGTGGAGGATTTAATCTCCATTGGCACCATTGGGCTCATCAAGGCGGTGAACACCTTCCAGGTGGAGCGCAACATCAAGCTGGCCACCTACGCCAGCCGGTGCATTGAGAATGAAATCCTGATGCACCTGCGGAAAAGCTCCCAGCTGCGCCACGAGGTGTCCATCGACGACCCCCTCAACGTGGACTGGGACGGCAACGAGCTGCTGCTCTCCGACCTGCTGGGCAGCGACCCCGACACCGTAAACCGGGACATCGAGCAGGAGGCGGAGCGGGCCATGCTCCGCCGGGCGGTGGACCGGCTCTCCCCCAGGGAGAAGAAAATCATGGTGCTGCGCTTTGGCCTGGGCGCCAGCAAGGAGCACACCCAGAAGGAGGTGGCCGACCAGCTGGGCATCTCCCAATCCTACATCTCCCGGCTGGAGAAGCGCATCATCCACCGGCTGCGCCGGGACCTGGAAAAGGCGGGCTGAGGACCCCCCGGAAAAAAAGTCGCCTCCCCCACCCAGGCAATGGGCAGGGAGGCGGCTTCCCTTTGGGCAAAAAGCGGCGCCCCTGCCGCGGTACACAACGGCAGGGGCGCCTGTGAAAGGTGAAATCACAAGGGCCGGAGGAGGGAGTGAATCAGCCCTTGCGCTTACGGAAGCTGAAAACAGAGCCCAGCAAAGACTGGGGGCGGCACATAGAGCGCACATCCTCCTGGAACAGGGCCACAGGCTGCACGCCGTTCTGCATCACCACGGGGGTGGGATGGCGGTCCACCAAAGCGTACTCGTAATCTCTTATAACAACAGGCTGCTCCACAAAATCGAACATACAATTTCTTCCTTTCTTGGCAAAGCAGAGTGTGAATGAATAAAGTTGTTTTTCACTGGAGGACAGTTTCCACACACGGCACATCCGCGGGCCTCTCCCCAGCATCTATATTCTAGCATATCTGAGCTGAATTTTCAACATCTTTAGGCGATTTTTACAAAATAATTTTTGAAAACCGGAAAATTCATTTTTTCGTCGATTCGAGCGTTTCTCACCGGGAAACACTTCGATTCCTGCAAACAGCCTGTGAAAAAGTTGCAAATCCTCTATTCCATCACTTTGGTAAAGCCCCAAAGGCGCAAAAAAGCCCGGCCGGGAAAGGCTCTCCCTTCCCTGCCGGGCGCTGCTGTTTTACGGGGTCTTTGGGGCGGCGGGCTGCTGCTTCCAGGGGGCCTGAGCCAGGTTCCGCACTTCCAGGCCCTGCTCCCTGGCGTACTGGGCAGTATAGGAGGTGCCGGTCCGCTCCTGCAGCAGGTAGCACACGCAGTAGGCGCTGTGGTCCACCAGGTAGCGGTTGCGCTGAAACAGGCAGCCCCGGTGGTACTCCTGGCTGGTGTACACCACGTTATCGGCCTGGCGCAGCAAGGTGCGGTAGACCGCGGCGTCCCGCTGGCTCCACTGGGCCTCCTGGTTCATATAGGGCAGCGCCAGCACCAGCTTGAGAGAGGGCAGCCCCATGGCCCGCATCCGCAGCACCTCTTGGGCGGCCAAGGTGTCAAAGCCCAGGGCGCCCCCTGTCAGGAAGGTGTCCACGCCCTTTTGGGCCAAATCCAAAATTTCCTCCCGCAGCCTGCGCCGCACCCAAAGCATCTCCTGCTCCGGGATGCGCCGGTGGCCGGTAAAGCAACAGCACTTTTCACGCTCCAAGGGCTTCCCCCCCTTTTTTTCAAAACTTCCGCACTGTCTTATTAGGATACCAGCCTTGTGCCATTCTGTCAAATGGGCGCGGAAAAAGCGGCCCCAAAACGGGACCGCTTTCCAGGGTAAAACTAGATTGAAACGCGAAAGGAAAATTACTCCTTGGTGCCTTCGTACACGGCCACAGCGCAGGCCACGGTGGCGCCCACCATGGGGTTGTTGCCCATGCCGATGAGGCCCATCATTTCCACGTGGGCAGGCACGGAGGAAGAGCCGGCGAACTGGGCGTCGCCGTGCATGCGGCCCATGGAGTCGGTCAGGCCGTAAGAAGCGGGGCCGGCAGCCATGTTGTCGGGATGCAGGGTACGGCCGGTGCCGCCGCCAGAGGCCACGGAGAAGTACTTCTTGCCGTTCTCGTTGGCCCACTTCTTGTAGGTGCCGGCAACCAGGTGCTGGAAGCGGGTGGGGTTGGTGGAGTTGCCGGTGATGGAAACGTCCACGCCCTCGGCCTTCATAATGGCCACGCCTTCCAGAACGTCGTTGGCGCCGTAGCACTTCACGGCGGCGCGCTCGCCCTCGGAGAAGGGCTTCTCCTCCACAACCTTCAGCTCGCCGGTGAAGAAGTCGTAGTCAGTCTTCACATAGGTGAAGCCGTTGATGCGGGAGATGATGTAAGCGGCGTCCTTGCCCAGGCCGTTGAGGATGATGCGCAGGGGCTCCTTGCGGGCGCGGTTGGCGGTCTTGGCGATGCCGATGGCGCCCTCGGCGGCGGCGAAGGACTCGTGGCCAGCCAGGAAGGCGAAGCACTTGGTCTCATCGCGGAGCAGCATGGCGCCCAGGTTGCCGTGGCCCAGGCCCACGTTGCGCTGCTCGGCCACAGAGCCGGGCACGCAGAAAGCCTCCAGGCCAATGCCGATGGCCTCGGCGGCGTCGGCGGCGGTCTTCACGCCCTTCTTGATGGCCACGGCGCAGCCCAGGGTGTAGGCCCAGCCGGCGTTCTCAAAAGCGATGGGCTGCACGCCCTTGACGATCTCATAGGGGTCGAAGCCCTTGCTCTTGCACAGCTCGCGGGCCTCTTCCAGGCTGGCGATGCCGTACTCGGCAAGACACTTCTCAATCTTCGGCATTCTTCTCTCTTTGCCTTCAAACATGACGTCATTAGCCATTTGCTTGTCCTCCTTAGTTCATCCGCGTGGGGAATTATTCTTCTCTGGGGTCGATGTACTTGGCGGCGCCGTCAAAACGGCCGTAGGTGCCAATGTTCTTCTTGTAGGCCTCGTCGGGAGAAACACCGTGGCGGATATCCTCCAGCATTTTGCCCAGCTTCACGAACTGGTAGCCAATGACCTCGCCCTCTTCGTCCAGGGCCATCTTCAGCACGTAGCCTTCTGCCATCTCCATGTAGCGAACGCCCTTGAGGCCGGTGGAGAACATGGTGCCCACCTGGCTGCGCAGGCCCTTGCCCAGGTCCTCCAGGCTGGCGCCGATGGGCAGGCCGTCCTCGGAGAAAGCGGTCTGGCTGCGGCCATAGGCCAGCTGCTTGAAGATTTCGCGCATGGCCACGTTGATGGCGTCACATACCAGGTCGGTGTTCAGGCACTCCAGCAAAGTTTTGCCGGGCAGGATTTCGGCGGCCATAGCGGCGGAGTGGGTCATGCCGGAGCAGCCCAGGGTCTCCACCAGGGCTTCCTGGACAATGCCTTCCTTCACGTTCAGGGTCAGCTTGCACGCGCCCTGCTGGGGAGCGCACCAGCCCACGCCGTGGGACAGGCCGGAAATATCGGAGATTTGGTAGGACTTAACCCACTTGCCCTCCTCCGGGATGGGAGCCGGGCCGTGATGGGGGCCCTTCTTCACCGTGCACATATTTTCCACTTCATGGGAATAGTTCATATTGGTACTCCTTTCGCTTTCTGTTTTCTTCTGGGCGAAGGTGCGCCCAAAATACCAATCTGTGTCCATTATAATCGGAAAAAGCCGTTGATTCAAGAGCTTTGCTGAAATTTTAACAGCCCAGCCCGGCCTCTTTCAGCACATCTGCCGCCTCCAGTGTGATAGAGCCGTCCTCCCGCACAAAGCAGGGGATGCCGATCATCCCGGCCTCCCGGGCCTGGCGCAGCTCCTCCCGGTGGTCCCGCAGCTGTAAAAACGCCCGGAGGTTGTCGGTGCTCTCGGTGATTTCCACAAACTGGAAATCGGAAAAGCCCTTTTGGGCAAAGAGCTCCTTGGCCTCCCGGCAGCCGCCGCAGATGTGGGAGCCGTAAAAGGTCACCATGTCTCTCCCCCCTCTCCTTGGGGCAGCTCCAGCTGGTACTCCCGCACCTCGCAGTTGCCCATGTTGAACTGGAAAAATTCCTCGTTGGTCATGTCGTGAAAATAGCTTTCAATGATCCGGCAGATGCCCCCGTGGCACACCACCAGCACGCTCTCCCCGGGGCAGTTCCGGGCGGTGTCCTCCAAAAAGGAGTAGACCCGCACCGCCGTGGACATGTGGGACTCCCCGCCGGGGTAGCGGGTGGCGAAGCTGCGCTTGTGGGAGAGGAAGCCCTCATCAAAGCGGGATACGCCCTCGTAGATGCCGTAGTTCTGCTCCCGCACCCGGGCATCGACGGACAGGGGCAGCGCCCGGCCCTGGCAGATGAGCTCCGCCGTTTGGCGGGCCCGCAGTAGGGGCGAGACAATCACCCGGTCCAGGTGGGTGTCTTTCAGCTTCTGGGCGGTCTGTCGGGCCTGCTCCCTGCCGGTCTCGTCCAGGGGGAGGTCCGTGATGCCGCACACAAGGTTTTCCCGGTTCCAGGCGGTCTGGCCGTGGCGCGTCACGTAAAATTTCATGGAATCACCTGCATCGCATAGAATTGTAAAACTATCATAACACAGCCCCCTGCAAAACAAAAGTTAAAAGTGTGTTGCGGCCTGGCGGCAAAAAAGCGGCCCGAAAGCCGCTTCCCCTGCGCTTTTTACTTGTCCTGGAGGCCGCCCATGGTTTTCACCAGCACGGCCTTCTGGGCGTGGAGGCGGTTCTCGGCCTCCTCGAAGATGTACTGGGCGTTGGCCTCGAACACCTCCTCGGTGATTTCCTCGCCCCGGTGGGCGGGCAGGCAGTGCTGCACCATGGCGTCGGGCTTGGCTTGGGCCATGAGCTGCGCATCCACGCAGTAGCCGGCAAAGGCGGCCTCCCGCTTCTGGCGCTCCTCCTCCTGGCCCATGGAGGTCCACACGTCGGTGATGACCACATCGGCGTCCTTGGCGGCCTGCATGGGAGAGTCGGTCAGCTCAAACTTATCCCCGTACCCGGCGGCGAACTCCAGAATCTCCTGGGGCGGGCGGTAGCCCTGGGGGCAGGCCACGGACACGCTCATGCCCACCTTCAGGCCGCCCACGATAAGGGAGTTCATCATGTTGTTGCCGTCGCCGATGAAGCACAGCTTCAGCCCCTCCAGAGAGCCCTTGTACTCCCGGATGGTCATCAAGTCCGCCAGCACCTGGCAGGGGTGGCAGAAGTCCGTCAAGCCGTTGATGACGGGCACGCTGCCGTACTGGGCCAAAGCCTCCACCTCGTCCTGGCCAAAGGTGCGGATCATGATGCCGTCCACATACCGGGAGAGCACCCGGGCTGTGTCCTGGACCGGCTCGCCCCGGCCGATCTGGGAGCCCTCCGCCCCCAGCACCACGGCGTAGCCGCCCAGCTGGTTGATGCCCACCTCAAAGCTGACGCGGGTGCGGGTGGAGGATTTCTCGAAAATCATGCCCAGGCACTTGCCCTGGAGGTGGGGATGGGGAATGCCGTGCTTTGTCTCGTATTTCAGCTGGTCGGCCAGGTTCAGGATGTCCAGGATCTCCTGGCCGGTGAGGTCTAAAAGCTTTAACAGGTGTTTCATGGGTTCCGTCCTTTCTGCAAAAACGCTGTGCTGTTTCACTGGGCCAGGACCTGCTGGAAGATGGCCAGGCCCTGGTCGATGTCCTCTTGGGTGATGGTCAGCGGGGGCAAAAACCGCACCAGCTCCTTGGCGGTGAGGATGAGCAGCCCCGCTTTGGCGCACTGCACCAGCACGTCGTGGGCGTCCTTCTCTTTGAGCTTCACGCCCAGCATCAGGCCCCGGCCCCGGACGTACTCCACCTGGGGCATGGCCTCCAGCTTTTCCCGGAAGTAGGCGCCCTTCTCCGCCACGCTTTGGAGGAAGGCGGGCTCCGACACCCGGCGCACCACTACCCGGGCGGCGGCGCTGGCAATGGGGTTGCCCCCAAAGGTGGAGCCGTTCTGGCCGGGCTGCAGGATGTCCCCCAGCCTTTCGCTGACCAGGCAGGCGCCCATGGGAAGGCCCCCGGCAATGCCCTTGGCGCAGGTGACCACATCCGGCTGGACGCCGTACCCCTGGTAGGCGAAGAAGCGCCCCGTGCGGCCGATGCCGGTCTGCACCTCGTCAATGAGGAGGAGGACGTCCTTCTCCCGGCACAGCTGGGCCAGGCCCTTTACAAAGCCCTCGTCCATGGGGATGACGCCGCCCTCGCCCTGGACCATCTCCAGCATCACGGCGCAGACAGAGCCGTCCAGCAGCGCCTGGATGCCCGCCAAATCCCCGGCCTGGGCGTAGAGGAAGCCCTCTGTCAGGGGGAGGAACTCCCGGTGGAAGCCCTCCTGGCCGGTGGCGGCCAAGGTGGTGAGGGTGCGGCCGTGGAAGGAGTTCTCCAAGGTGACAATGCGGTAGGCGCCCCGCTTCTCGCCGTACTTGCGGGCTATTTTAACGGCGCACTCGTTGGCCTCGGCGCCGGAGTTGCAGAAGAAAGCCTTGGCCATGCCCGAGGCCTGGGAGAGCTCCTGGGCCAGGGCGGTGTTCTCCGGGCAGTAGTAGTAGTTGCACATGTGCTGGATTTTTCCAGCCTGCCCCGCCACGGCGGCGGACCACTCCGGGTCGCAGTAGCCCAAAGCGTTGACGCCGATGCCCGCGGTGAAGTCGATGTATTCCTTGCCGTCCACATCCCAGGCGCGGGCGTTCCGGCCCTTGACCAGAGCGGCGTCCACCCGACCATAGGTGTGGAGGATGTAGGCTTGGTCTTGTGATTTGACCTGTTCAAAAGTCATAGGAGTCACTCCCAACATGATAGAATTGTAAACCGCGAAGCGGCGTAAAAGTTTTGCTCAAACTTTTTTCAAAAGCTGCAGGTAATAAAGCCGGGCCTTAGGGCCTTGCCCCTTTTCCCTAGGCGTAAGCCGTAAAAAAACAGGGACATTGTCAAAACAAGGGTCCGGGCCTCCCGCGACCGCTTGCGGAAAACCTTCCCAGCCTTTGCCCGCCCTGAGCATTCTGGACGTGGCCCGCTGCCAGCCGTCCGCGCCTGCGCCCTATGCGCTGCGCGCCGTGCGGGCTTGGCCCTGGTTTTCTTTCCCGCTGCGCGGCAAGGTCAAGGTCGTAGGGCGCTGCCCTACAACCCGCAGCTTTTGAAAAAGCTGGCAAAACTTTTCCTTGTCTCCACCTAACGTAAGCGCGGGCTTATAAGCTAGCGGCCCTCAGCAGGCCCCAGCGCCTTAAGCGCTGTTCGCGACTTGTCCAGTCCGGCCACGGACCCGGCCACGGACTTAATAGAACATGGTGCCGATGCCCTCGTCGGTGAACAGCTCCACCAAGATGGAGTGGGGCGTCCGCCCGTCGATGATATGGGCCCTGCCCACGCCCCGGCGCACCGCGTCCACGCAGCAGTCTATTTTGGGTATCATCCCGCCGGAGATAATGCCCTCCTTCTTCAAGCGGCTGACGTCGCTGACATTCACCACGGGGATGAGGGTGCTTTCGTCGTCCTTGTCCCGCAGCAGGCCCCGGACGTCCGTCATCAAAATCAGCTTCATGGCCCCCAAGGAAGCGGCGATGCGGGCGGCGGCCACGTCGGCGTTGATGTTGAACACCTCCCCGTGATACCCCGCCGCCACGGTGGACACAATGGGCACATAGCCGTTGGCCGAGGCGTTCTGGAGTATCTCCGCGTTGACCTCCCGAATCTCCCCCACAAAGCCCAGCTGGGTGTCCAGCTGGTCGGCTTTCAGCAGGGAGCCGTCCAAGCCGCACAGGCCCACGGCTTTGCCGCCGGCGTCCTCCAGGCGCTGGACCAGGTCCTTGTTCACCTTGCCCGCCAGCACCTGCTGGACGATGTCCATGGTCTCCTGGTCGGTGACGCGCATGCCGTTTAGGAACTTGCTCTCCTTCTGGATTTTTTTGAGCATGGCGTTGATTTCCGGCCCGCCGCCGTGGACCAGCACCACGTTGATGCCCACCAGCTGCATCAGCACGATGTCGTTCATCACGTCGTTTTTCAGGCCCTCGTCAATCATGGCGTTGCCGCCGTATTTCACCACCACGGTTTTGCCCGCGTATTTCTTGATGTAGGGCAGGGCCTGGACCAGGACCTGCGCCCGCTGGTTGTTTGAAAATTCCACCACAGTTTCCCCCTTGCGAAGTTTACAGCCCTGCCGTGTAGGTAGCGGTGTAGAGGATAAGCGCCCCCACGGCCAGGGCAAAGAGCAGCAGCAGCACGCCCCCGGCGATGAGCCCGCCCAAAAGCAGCCGCCGGGATAGCTTCCCCATGCCCCGGGATTTCCCCAGAAAATACAGGAACATTCCCAAAAGCAGCAGCACACCTGTGACGATGCCGCACTCCAAGGCGTACACCAGCAGCAGGCCTATGCCCGCCACCGTCAGGATGAGGAAGCACAGCACGTCCAGGTATAAGAGCCCCGCCATCACACAGGCGGCGATGTCCCAGGGGCCCAGGGGCGGGCCGGCCTTTCGTTTCACTTTCATGGAAGCTCCCCTTCCCATGGCGTTACGTGCGGTAATCGCCGTTGATTTTCACGTAGTCGTAGGTCAAGTCGCAGCCGTAGGCCTGGGCGCTCTCCTGCCCCATGTGCAGGTGGATGAGGATTTCAATCTCCCCCTCCCCCAGCACCAGGGAGGCCTCCTCCTCGGAGAAGGGGATGCCCGCGCCCTTTTGGCACACGTCCACCTGGCCTTTGGCCGAGCGGAAGCTGACGTCAATCTTGTTCACGTCCACCGCCGCGCCGGAGTAGCCAATGGCGCACAGCACCCGGCCCCAGTTGGCGTCCGCGCCGAACATGGCCGCCTTGAACAGGGTGGAGCAAATCACACTTTTGGCCACGGTGCGGGCCATGTCCAAAGTGGCGGCCCCATCCACCTGGCAGATGAGCAGCTTGGTGGCCCCTTCCCCGTCCCCTGCCATCAGCTTGGAGAGGGCGCGGCACACGGCCTCCAGGGCCTGGACAAAGGCGTCGTAGTCCGGGCCGGGGGCGGTGATTTCCGGGTTGCCCGCGGCGCCGTTGGCCAAGATGGCGAAGGTGTCGTTGGTGGATGTGTCCCCGTCGATGGAAATCATGTTGAAGGTCTTTTCCGTCACCTGGTGGATGGCCTTGTCCAGCATGGCCGGGCTGATGGCGCAGTCCGTGGTGGCAAAGCACAGCATGGTGGCCATGTTGGGGTGAATCATGCCGCTGCCCTTGGAGATGCCCCCCACCTTTACGGTTTTGCCGCCAATCTCCACTTCCGCCGCCGCCTCTTTGGGGAGGGTGTCGGTGGTCATGATGGCGGTGGCCGCGGCGTGGGAGCCTTGGGCGCTCAAGGATTTCACCAGCTCCGGGATGCCCGCCTGGATGGGCTCCATGGGCAGCACCTGGCCGATGACGCCGGTGGAGGCCACCACCATATCCTGGGGCTCGATGCCCAGGGCCTGGGCGGCCAAATCGCACATGATCTGGGCTTTCTCCACACCGTCGGCGTTGCAGGTGTTGGCGTTGCCGGAGTTGCAGATGACAGCCTTGGCGGCGCCGTCCGCGATGTTCTTCTGGGTGACCAGGATGGGCGCGCCCTTTACCAGGTTCTGGGTGTACACGGCGGCTGCAGCGCAGGGCTTTTCGCTGTAAATCATGGCCAGGTCGGGCTTGGATTTATTCTTGCGGATGCCGCAGTGGATGCCCCCGGCCACAAAGCCCTGGGCCGCTGTGACACCGCCTTCTATCATCTTCATAGGTGGATTCCCCTCTCTCTACTTAATCTATGTGGTTCCCCTGTTTAGAAGGCCGGAGGGACAAGGGTCAGTCCCGCGGTCTCCTCCAGGCCGAAGCTGAGGTTCATGTTCTGGATAGCCTGGCCCGCCGCCCCCTTGACCATGTTGTCGATGGCGGAGATGGCGATGAAGGTGCCGGTGCGGCTGTCCACAAACAGGGACACGTCGCAGAAGTTGCTGTAGCGCACGTTCTTCACGTTGGCCACCTGGCCCTTTTCCAGCAGGCGGACGAAGTACTCCCCGTCGTAGCGGGCGTGGTAGGCCTCCCACAGCTGGTCCTCGGTGACGCCGGGCTTCAGCTTGGCGTAGCAGGTGGCCAAAATGCCCCGGTTGATGGGCAGCAGGTGGGGCACGAAAGTCACCTTCAGGGGGCTGCCCACCATCTTGGACAAGGTCTGCTCAATCTCCGGGGTGTGGCGGTGGGCTGCCACCTTGTAGGCGGTGAAGCTCTCGTTGAGCTCCGGGTAGTGGTTGCCCTGGGTGGGCTTGCGCCCCGCGCCGGTGACGCCGGATTTGCAGTCGGCGATGATGCCGTCACTCTCGATATGCCCGGCCTCCAAGGCGGGCACCAAGGCCAGGGGCACCGCCGTGGTGTAGCAGCCCGGGTTGGCGATGACCTTCTTCCCCCGAATCTTCTCCCGGAAAAACTCCGGCAGGCCGTACACGGCCTTCTCGTGGAGGGCCTTGTCCTGGTAGGCGCCGCCGTACCACTCCTGGTAAGCGGCCTCGTCCTCCAGGCGGAAGTCCGCGCCCATGTCGATGAAGGTCTTGCCCAAGGCGTCGCACTGGGCGGCCAAGTCCTGGGAGAGGCCGTGGGGCAGCGCGGCAAAGATGACGTCGCTTTGCTCCACCACCTGGTCCTGGGTGCCGCAGACCAAATCAATCATCTGGTTGTAGGCGGGGTACACCTGGGAGAGAGCCATGCCCTCAAAGCTGACGGAGCTGATGGCGGCCAGCTCCGCCTGGGGATGGCCCGCAATCAGCCGGCAGATTTCGCTGCCCGCGTAGCCCGTGGCCCCCACCACGCCCACTCTGATCTTCTCCATGTCAATTTTCCTCCTTTTCCAGCAGTCCCAACACCCGCTGGGCCTGAGCTTTCACGTTCTCCGGGGCGGGGCCGCCCAGCACCTTCCGGCCGCCCACGCACTTCTCCAGGGAGATGGCGCCGTACACGCCCTCATCAAAGGCGGGGCATACAGCCTGGTACTCCTCCAGGGGCAGGGTCTCCAAAGTCAGGCCCTTTTGGATGCACAGGGCCACCAGCTCCCCGGTGATTTTGTAGGCGTCCCGGAAGGGCAGGCCCTTCTCCGCCACCAGGTAGTCGGCGCAGTCCGTGGCGTTGATAAAGCCACCGGCGGCCGCGGCACGCATCTTGTCCTCCTTCACGGTCATGGTCTCCACCATGGGGATGAGGGGCGTCAGGCACAGCTTGAGGGTGTCCACCGCGTCGAACACGGCCTCCTTGTCCTCCTGCATGTCCTTGTTGTAGGCCAGGGGCAGGCCCTTCATCATGGAGAGCAGCGCCATCAAATCGCCGAACACCCGGCCGCTTTTGCCCCGAATCAGCTCGGCAATGTCCGGGTTCTTCTTCTGGGGCATGATGCTGGAGCCGGTGGAAAAGGCGTCGTCCAGCTCGATGAATTGGAACTCCCAGGAGCACCACAGCACCAGCTCCTCGCAGAAGCGGGACAAGTGTACCATGATGAGGGAGGCGTCAAAGGCGATTTCCGCGCAGAAGTCCCGGTCGGAGACGCCGTCCAAGCTGTTCTGGCTGATTTGGGAAAAGCCCAGCAATTTGGCGGTGATGGTCCTGTCCAAGGGATAGGTGGTGCCCGCCAGGGCGCCGCTGCCCAAGGGCATGACGTCCATGCGCTTTAGGGCGTCCTCCAGGCGGGAGAGGTCCCGCAGCAGCATCTCGGCGTAGGCCATGAGATGGTGGCCGAAGGTGATGGGCTGGGCCCGCTGCATGTGGGTGTAGCCCGGCATGACGGTGGCGGCGTACTGCTCCGCTTTATGGCACAGCACTTTCACGAAGTCCTTCAGCTGGGCCTGGACGGCGGCGCAGTCCTTGCGCAGGGTCAGGCGCACATCCAAGGCCACCTGGTCGTTGCGGCTGCGGGCGGTGTGCAGGCGCTTGCCGGCGTCGCCGATGCGGGCGGTAAGCTCCCCTTCCACAAAGGTGTGAATGTCCTCGGCGTCGGGGTCGATCATCAAAGCGCCGGAATCCAAATCGGCCAAAATGCCCTGCAGGCCCTCCACGATTTTCTCGCTTTCGCCTTTCTCGATGATGCCGCACGCCCCCAGCATGGTGGCGTGGGCCATACTGCCCTCTATGTCCTCCCGGTACATCCGGCTGTCAACGGAGATGCTGGAGTTAAAGTCGTTGGTCTTGGGGTCGGCTTCCTTTTGGAAGCGGCCTTTCCACAGTTTCATGGGGCTTCATCCTTTCCTTAACAAAGTGCTGCCTTGGCGGCCGATAAACTGGAGGAACGCCTCCCGGTAGCTGCCCTCCAGGTGGGAGAGCACCGAGGGGGAAAGCTCACCGCTTTGGGCCATCTTGTCCAGCTCCTCGGGGGTGACCCACTTGGCGGCGCAGGTCTCCCCCGGCTGGAAGGTGAGGCGCTCCGGCCGCTGGCGCAAGCGCAGGCCGTAGTTCTCGCCGATATAGTGGCCGGTGGCTGGGCTGCCGCCCAGGGGGACCAGCTGCTCCGGGGCAATCTCCAGGCCGATCTCCTCCCGGATTTCCCGGGCCATGGCGGCGGGGCAGTCCTCCCCGGCCTGGGCGTGGCCCGCTGTATTCTCCCACTTGCCGGGGGCCCAGCGCTTCTCCGGGCTGCGCTGGGTGAGGAGGATGTTACCCTCCCCGTCCACAATCCACACGCCCACAGCCAGCAGGTACTCCCCCGCGGCCAGGGGAGCTTCCCTATCCTGGACCTTGCCGGTGGGGCGGCCCTGGGCGTCGTATATGTCTACAAGCTCCACCTGTTTTCCCTCCCTGGGAAGCAGGAAAGGGCAGACGACTGTCCGCCCTCACCTTTTGGAATTTTCCACTTTTCCACGGGAAAAGCGCTTTACTTGTCGTAGGTCAAACCCTTCTTCGCCTGGACCTTGATGGGCAGGCCGAACAGGTTGATAAACCCGGCGGAATCGGCCTGGTTGTACACCTCGTCCTCGTCAAAGGTGGCGATTTCCTCGTCGTACAAGGAGTAGGGGGAGGTGACGCCCGCGTCGATGATGTTGCCCTTATACAGCTTCAGCTTCACGTCGCCGGTGACGGTCTCCTGGGTGGAGTCCACAAAGGCGGACAGGGCCTGGCGCAGGGGGGTGTACCACTGGCCGTTGTACACCAGGTCGGCGAACTTCAAAGCCACCTGCTGCTTGTAGTGATAGGTCTCCTTATCCAGGCACAGCTCCTCCAGCTTGTTGTGGGCGTGGTAGAGGATGGTGCCGCCAGGGGTCTCGTAGACGCCGCGGGACTTCATGCCCACCAGGCGGTTCTCGATGATGTCCGCCAGGCCGATGCCGTTCTTGCCGCCCAGCTCGTTGAGTTTAGACACCATCTCCACGCCGGTGAGGGTCTCCCCGTCCAGCTGGGTGGGCACGCCCTTCTCAAAGTGCAAAGTGATGTAGGTGGGCTCGTCGGGGGCCTGCTCGGGGGAGACGCCCAGCTCCAGGAAGCCCGGCTTGTTGTACTGGGGCTCGTTGGCGGGGTTTTCCAAATCCAGGCCCTCGTGGGAGAGGTGCCACAGGTTCTTGTCCTTGGAGTAGTTGGTCTCCCGGCTGATTTTCAGGGGGATGTCGTGGGCCTCGGCGTACTCAATCTCCTCCTCGCGGGACTTGATATCCCAAATGCGCCAGGGGGCGATAATCTTCATATCCGGGGCGAAGGCCTTGATAGCCAGCTCGAAGCGCACCTGGTCGTTGCCCTTGCCGGTGCAGCCGTGGCAGATGGCGTCGGCACCCTCTTTCTTGGCGATGTCCACAATGCCCTTGGCGATGATGGGCCGGGCAAAGGAGGTGCCCAGCAGGTACTTGTTCTCATACACAGCCCCGGCCTTCACCGTGGGATAGACGTAGTCCTGGATGAACTCCTCTTTCAGGTCCAGCACGTACAGCTTGGAGGCGCCGGTCTTTTTGGCCTTTTCCTCCAGGCCGTCCAGCTCGGTGCCCTGGCCCACGTCGCCGGAAACCGCGATGACCTCGCAGTTGTTGTAGTTTTCCTTCAGCCAGGGGATGATGATAGAGGTATCCAGGCCGCCGGAGTAGGCCAGCACAACCTTCTTGATCTCGTTTGCCATGATGGGTCCCTTCCTTTTATTTCAATTTCAAAAACGTTGCGTTGTCTTGTGACACTTGTTATTATACACCCGTTTTCGGAAAAATCAAGATGTTATTGCATATTTATTCATGATTTTTGCAAAAAAGAGAGGAGCGGCCCCCATTTTCAGGGCCGCTCCCGCACTTTTACACAAACATTTGCCGCTTTTCCGGCAGGATTATCCAAGCCATCCGCCATAGTATGCGATGTATTCACGGTTTTATACAGCGGAGCCATCCAGGGCGTTGTGGCCGGCCTTTTCGGCGGCCTCCCGCTCCTGCTCCTTTTTCTGGTGGTGCTTGGTGATCTGCCGGTACACCAGCACCCCCACGCCGCTGATAAGGGCCGTGGCTGCGAACACCACCACCGCGAAAAGGTAGTTCTCCGTGCCCAGGGCGTCGCCGCCAATGGTGGAGGTGATAACCGAGGGGATGCGCGCCACGGTGGTGATGAGCACCCAGGTGGGCAGGCGCATGGGGGTCAGGCCCACAATATAGGTGAGCACGTCCTTGGGCGTGCCGGGGATGAAAAAGAGGAGGAAGGCGATAAGGTTCAGCCGCCGGGTGTTTTGCAGGAACTTTAAAGAGCGTATCTTCTCCTCGGGGACGAACAGGGTGACCACCCGCATGCCGAATTTCTTCACCACCAAGAAAATGAGGACACTGCTCAAGGTGGTGCCCAAGATGCACAGCAAGGTGCCCTCCACCGCGCCAAAGGCGTACCCCGCGCCGATTTCCAGGGGCTCTCCCGGCACAATGGCGATAATCACCTGGAAGGCCACCATGCCCAAAAAGGCCAGCCGCCCCCAAAAGCCGTGGCTGTCCACCCAGGCGCGGAACTGCTCCGGCTGGGAGACAAACTGCAGCATGGGCTTACCCACAAACCAGCACACTGCCAGGGAAAATGCCACAAACAATCCCAGGCACACCAGCGCCACAGCCCGCTTTTTCCTCTGTTCCCGTTTTTCCATAAAGGCTCTCCTTCTCGCCCGTTTTCTTGCACGTTTTAACATAATTCTAGTATACGGTATCCTTCTCAAGAAATCTTAAACAGTTTCTGAATTTTTTCTTGCGTTCCTGTGCCCTTGCGCCCGGGCAGGAAAAAGCGGGCCTCCACAAGCTGTGGCGGCCCGCTGGGGGGAAAACTGTGTCCCCCTGGTTTTAGGAAACACGGGTGATATATTGACAATAGACATACACGTTTTGAATCTTTTTGGCAAGGACGCCGTCTGTGGCTTCCACCTCGGGCTGGGTTTCCGAGGGGGTGATGTACCGCTTGACGGCAATGGCGTCCTGCCCTACGCGCATCTTGCGGATGGGCTTGTAGGCAAAGTCCCGGGGCTCTATCCCCACAAAATCGTGGAGGACCTGCTCGGTGGCCCGGTCGGTAAAGCAGCGCAGGATGTCCTCGGTCTGGTACATGTCAATGATGGCCTTGGCCTCCTCAAAGGTGAGATTGGTGGAGTGGTAGTCCCCCGCCCCAATGACATACATGGTGCTGTTGTCCAGCAGCAGCAACGGTTCCTTCTTTTCCGCCATAGTGGAAACCTCCTTTGTAGTGTGATCCAGCGCTTCGCCCCAAAGGCCTTCTGTTTTCCACAGTAAAGCGCTACAGTATAATCTATATTATATAGAATTTGCCAGCCATGCGCAAGAGGGTAACGGATTTGTTAAAAAATAAACTTAAACAAAAGTTCGTCCGAAAAATTTCTCCCAAAACCTTCCAACGGCTGTAAGGTTTCCCCGGGAAAGTGTAGAATAGGGGTAGAGGGAGGGATGGAGATGAAAGACCGGGAAATTGTGGAGCTGTTCTGGAAGCGCTCCCCCCAGGCGGTGGACGCCCTGGCCATGGCATACGGCACCCAGCTGCGCAGGCTTGCGGGGAATATCCTCTCTAACCCCCAGGACGCCGAGGAGTGTGTAAACGACGCCTACCTGGGGCTGTGGGACAGCATCCCGCCGGCGCGGCCCCAGCCCCTGCTGCCCTATGCCCTGCGGGTGGTGCGCAACCTGTGCCTAAAGCGCTATCACTGGAACATCGCCCAAAAGCGGAACTCCCAGTTCGACTTGGCCTACTCCGAGCTGGAAAGCTGCCTGGCGGACCACACCGGACCAGAGCAGCAGCAGGACGCCAAGGAGCTGCGCGCAGCCCTGGAGGGCTTTCTGCGGGGGCTTTCCCAGCGGGACAGGGTGCTGTTTTTGGGGCGGTACTGGTACGCCTGCACCCACAAGGAGCTGGCCCTGCGCCTGGGCATGACGGAAAACAACGTGGCCGTGCGGCTCTCCCGGCTGCGGGAGAAGCTGCGCAAGTATTTATTGGAAAAGGGGGTTTTGGAATGATCGCGAAAGATTTGCTCACCGCTTTAAACGACATTGACCCCAAACTGCTGGAGGACGTGGAGCCCTGGGGCGCCGCGCCCAAAACCATCCGCCGCCACCCGGTGTGGGCCGTGGCCGCCGCCCTGGCGCTGTGCCTAGGCATCGGCACAGCCGTGGTGCTCCTCACCGGCCAGCTGTCCCTGGTGAGCCCAGAGGGCGGTATGATGGTGGCGGAGGATAGCGCCCAAACTGTGGAAGTGCCAGACATCCAGTATGAAGAGGTCTCCTCTGAAGATTGGATTATGCAAGACTTTGAGACCTGGGACTATCCCGAAATAACTCTCCACCGGCCCCTCACCCAGGAGGAAACCGCCCTTATGGCCGCCCAAGAGCTTCTGCCGGAAGATATGGATTTCGCCTATTTAGGCGGGGAAGCCGGTGTGGACGACCAGGGCCAGGCTTACTATGTCACCTTTGAGGGCTGGCGGGAAATAGGGGAGCAATACCGGGCAAGCGGCTGCGCCTTCCGCATTACAGTGGCGCCGGACGGCATCCCCTCCAGCCCAGCGGGGGAAATACTCCATGTGTTGGACGGGCCCAACAACGAGATTGACGGGGTAGAGATATACGCAGCCAACATGACTTTATCCACAAGTACTGCGATTAGCGGCAAAATCGGCGACAGCTACACAACCACCGACTATTGCCTGGGGTTCCTGCTGGAGGGCGACCAGCCCCTTGGCGTCACCATCCAGTCCATCTATTGCCATGACAACCTTCCAGGCTCCTTTGACACAGCGGAAGACGCCCAGTATTTCGCCGCCTATGTGCTCCAGCAGATTCTGGAAAAAGGGATTTCCACAGAGGGCATCAGCGGCCGGGAGCCGGAAGGCACTTACAATTCTCCCTATATCTTCGACTATGCCCAAGATATGCGCACAGTGGAGGCCACCCCGCCGGAAGATGCCTCCAGCCGGGAGCTGGCTACAAGCGAAATCGCCAACCTGCTTGGATACGAGGAGTGGTGGGCCACCTCCCTGTTCTCCACCATTGACTTTTCCGGCAGCGCCGTCTACGACAGCTCCGGGGCGCTGTGGCAGGCGTCCTTCACGGGCTACCAGCACGGCACGGAGATTCCCGTCATCCACATGGCCGCTGCCCCAGGCGGGCTGCCCCCCTGCTGCCAAAGTAGCGACGTGCCCTGGAACAACCAGCTGGGCAACACGCCTATCTACTCCGCCTCCCAAAAAGACGGGGAGGAAGAAACCTTCTCCGCCCAGGCTGTGATAGGCACCGGCGAAGACGCTGTGGGCGTCTATTTGGACATTGTGTCCGACGGGGTGTTCTTCGACACGGTGTACGCCCAGTCGTTCCTCTACGACACCATGCGGAACCTGGTGCGGGATGAGGTGGATTTAAGCCGCCTTACGTACGATACCGCCTCCCCCACACTGACCTTTGCGGAGAACCCGGGGCCGGAGCTCTCCACAGGCTGGGATTTGCCGGAGGGCTCTGCCACCCGGGACATGACCCAAGCCGAGCTGGACGCCCTTTGGGGGCAGGAGCTGCGGGATCTTCAAGAGGTACCCATCCTCGCCGGGCAGGTTGCCACCAATGGGGCCGGGGAAGTTATCCGGGCCACCGTGCGGGGCTACGCCAGCGAGGAGGCCCAAAGCCAGGGCCTGGAGTGCTTCTCGGTGCACCTGGTGCCTGATGGGCCGGCCGTCAGCGACGCCCTGGACCGGGTGTCCTTCTTAGAGGAGCCCAACAACCAGGTGCAGGGCGTGGGCGTGTACGCCGCCGCCCTGGAGAGCACCCGGGGGCAGGAGCTGCCTGTCACCTGGTACAGCGCGGCCTTCCTCACCGCGGGGGAGGCGCCGGTGGGCGTGGCGGTTTCCGCCGCACAGGGAGAGTGGGGCTGTTCCACCAAGTACGACGCGGAAGACCTGGTGGCGCGCGCGGTGGGCCAGTACATCCAAGAGGGCGTGTCCTTCAACGCCCTGGCTGCGGGGGATTCTGGGGGGCTTACCTTTACCACCAACACCCTAGAACCTTACTGTGATGAGTTTTTCGAGTTTCATCGGCAGAACCTGGAAGCAAACCCCATCCCGGATGACTTTGTGAGCCGTCCTATGGACGAGGAAGAACTCGCCCAGATTTGGGGCGGCCAGCTGCCCTGGACAGATGAGTATCTTTTGCGGGGCACGGCCCTGTTTACCTCCCAAGGGGAGCTGCTGCAAGTGTGGATTCACGGAAACCTGCCAGACCAAAAAGACAGCGATTCCGCTTTTGCCATCACCCTCACCGCCGGGGACCTGCCCTGGAGCTGGCCCCAGTACGCCACAACCTTCTTCTTAGACCAGCCCAACAACCAAATTGACGGCGTGGGCGTGTACGCGACCCAGTATTTGGAGGAGTACAGCTGGGAGGAAAGCGACGGCTCCGGAGAAAGGGTGAAGTACGACCTGGGAGACTATAACAACCAATACGTGTACATTCAACAGCCGGAATACACCGTCTCCGTACAAGCCACCCCGGCCCCGTGGGGCTTTTCCACGACAGGGGACGCCCAAGCTTTCGCCGAAGCCGTGGCGGAAGCGTCCATTGAGCAGGGCATAGACCTGGCTCACATTCACGCGGAGGACGCCCGCTGATACCCTTCCTTATGAAAAAGAAACTTGCCTAGAAAAAATCCCCCAACGGAAAGCTCCGCTGGGGGATTGCGTTTTTACTGGATTTCGAACTCCTTTACCAGGGCGTAGAGCCGCTGGTCCACCTGGGCGGACACCCGCAGGCCCTCGGGGACGTACTCCTCGCTGGTGACGGCGCCCTCCTCCCGGAGCTTGGCAGCCAAGCCCGTTTTGGAGAAGGGCAGCAGCAGCTCCACCGGGAAGGTCTTTTCCGGCAGGTTGTCCTCCATGGCCTGGAGCAGCTCTGGGATGCCGTCGCCGTGCAGCGCGCTGATGCGCACCGCCCCAGGCAGGCGGGGGGCCAGCTCCGGGTCCTCCACAGCGTCCCACTTGTTCAGCACCGGGATGATGGGGTGCCCCGCCGCGCCCAGCTCGTTGAGCAGCGTGTTGGTCACCTCCAAATGGTCCCGGGCCTCCCCGCTGGAGGCGTCGCAGACATTTAGGAGAATATCCGCGGTGGCGGCCTGCTCCAAAGTGGACTTAAAGGCCTCCACCAAATGGTGGGGCAGCCGCCGGATAAGGCCCACCGTGTCGATGAGCATCACCGTTTTGCCGCAGGGCAGCTTTAAGGCCCGGGCGGTGGGGTCCAGTGTGGCGAAAAGCTTGTCCTCGGCCAGCACCCCCGCCTGGGTGAGCTGGTTCATCAAGGTGCTTTTGCCGGCGTTGGTGTAGCCCACCAAGGCCACGGTGACGGTGCCGTCCTTTTCCCGCCGCCGGTTGATGAGCCCCCGGGCGGCCTCCACGTCCCGCAGCTGCTCCTTCAGGGAGCTGATGCGCCGCCGGATGTGGCGCCTGTCCGTCTCCAGCTTCGTCTCGCCGGGGCCCCGGGTGCCGATGCCGCCGCCCAGCCGGGAAAGGGATGTGCCCTGGCCGCCCAGCCGGGGCAGCAGGTATTTCAGCTGGGCCAGCTCCACTTGCAGCTTGCCCTCTTTGCTGCGGGCCCGCTGGGCGAAGATGTCCAGAATCAAGGTGGTGCGGTCAATCACCTGGACGCCGCAGGCCTTTTCCAGGTTGCGGATTTGGGTGGGGGTCAGCTCCCGGTCGAAGATGAGCAGGTCTATCTCCTCCTGCTGGCAGAGCTGGGCCGCCTGCTCCACCATGCCGGAGCCGATGCAGGTGGCGGTATCTGGGGCGGGGCGCTTCTGGGTCAAGGTGAGGACAGGCTCCGCACCGGCGGTGTGGGCCAGCTCCTCCAGCTCCCCCAAAGACACCTCCGCGTCGTACTCCCCGGTGTCCAGGGAAACAAGCAAAGCCCGCTGGGGCCGCGTTTCGTTTTCATACATGGCGTTGTCCTCCCTTGGAAAGTGCTGCCCTTATGATAGTACAGAATCCCGCCGGCGTCAAACCCTTTATGGCTCCAGCTCCACCACATAGGTGACGCCGCTGCGGTTGAGGGCGTGGTACAGCCCCGCCTCCCCGGAGAAAGCGCCCTCACTGAACTGGGCCGCCAAGGTGTCCGCCACCAGGGAGATGCCTCCCGTGCCGTAGGGACTTTCCTCCCCCTGGAGCCACACCTGGGAGAACACGTCCCAGCCGCCGTCGGCCCGGGGGGCCATGAGGGGCTTCCCCTGGGCGAACACCGTTATCTTCCTGGGAGAAAAGGGCAGCGTCACACTGGCCGCCCCGCTGCCCGTGCCGGTGTAGGTGAGCACCGTCCCCCGCTGGGCGAGGAACTGCTTCTCCTCCGCCGCAAGGTGCAGCCCGCTGTTGGAGATGTGCCCTCCCGCAAGCTGCTCCAGCTTTTGGTTGTCCTGCAAAAAGTCCGCCCACTCGGGGCAGTCCGTCTGGGCCCACAGGGAAAGGCCCAGCACTGTGGATGTACTGCTTGCCGCCATCTTTATACCTCCTCAAAGCCGTTTTCCAAGTCTTGCCGCGAGACGCCGTCCAGCTGGGCCCAGGTGAGGCCCAAGCCGTCCCAGGCCTCAAAGCTTCTGGGATAGGCGTCCAACGCCACCCAGGTGACGGCGGTGTCCCAGGCCCAAGCCAGGTGGGCGGGGAGCAGCTGGTCCAGCTCCCGGGCAGCCTCCGCCTGGGTGATTCCCAGCAGCCTGCCCAGCAGGACTTTCAGCCCGCCTTCGCCGTCCTCCAGCACCAGGCCCCGCACCCCCGCCCCGGGCAGGAGCCTCTGGGTGCCCGCCCACGTGAAATCCCCGGGGCGGGCGGCCATGCGGCTGGCCACGGTGTCCCTGCAGTCCTCCACCGGGGCAGTGGAGGGCTGGGGCCGGAACAGCGCCTCCCACTGGGCCAGCCTCTCCCGGGTGGCGGTGGTGGCGAACAAATCCGCCAGCAGCTTGTCAAAAGCCGCCTCCAGGGGGGCAAAGCCCGCGCTGTAGGCGTCCAGCTCCCAATCCACCGGGGTGGAGCCCGTCAGGCTGTACAGGCCGGTGCCCTCCAGCACCTGGGCCATGTGCGCCCGGGCCCTCATGACAGCGCCTCCACCGTGACGCTGGTGGGCCGGATTAAGGTGCCGTTCATGGGGGAGATTTCCACCAAGCCCGCGCCAAACTCCACCTTCTCCGCAGGGACTGCCTCCAGCACCGCCCGGGTGATGTCCGTCAGCAGGTAGGCCTCCCCGATGCCCAAGGTGTCAAAATAGGCGGTGACGGCCTGCTGCACTTGGGCGGTGGCCCAGGTGAAATCCACCTCGCTGGGGAGCTTCACCTTTACAGGAATGGGCAGATTCAGCACCTGGGCGGCAGTCACCGTCACCGTGACGCCGATTTCCCGCTGGGCCTCCAGCTCCGCTTGCACCGCGGCGATAACCTCCCCGCTGGGGGCGGCGCCCTCTCCCCACAGGTAGACTGTCACCGTCCCCGCGCCCCCAGCCCGGGGCACTGCCTGGGCCAAGGTGACGCCCGGCTGGGCCAGGGCAATCTCCTGGTAATAGCCGGCGTTGGCGCCGCTGCCCCCGCGGACGATGGAATCCAGCACCCGCCGGCGGTAGGTGTCGTCCTCCTCGGGGTCACGGCCGCCGGTGATGGCCTCCTGGTTGGAGGCGTAGTTGATGCCCGTAGGCGCACTGACCAAGGTGGTCACATAGCCCGCCGCGGCGTTTCCGGCGGCCCCGGCCACCACCGCCCGCACCGGCACGTTCACCGTCAAGTCGCCGGCCTCCAGCACGGCGTCCTGGGTGGTCTCATACTCCACCACAGGCTCCCCCGAGGTGGCACACACCGTGCCCTGGGGCACCACCAAGTCAAAGGAGAGGGGCAGGTACCGGGAGAAGGACACCGTCCCGGTGGCGTGGGAAGCCGCCCGCCTGGCCACGCCCCGCTGGGCGCCGTGCAGGTCCAGCTGGGCCCCGGTGGCCGTCTGGGGGAAGGCCTGGCGCTCCAGCCAGTCCAGAGAAGCCCCTAAGCGGTGGAGCTCCCCGGCCAGCACCCGCAGCCGCAGCCCCACCTCGGAGACGTCCTCCACCTTGCCGCCGCTTTTCTCCTCGTACTCCGCCTCCATCCGCTGGAGGATTTGCTCAAAGCTATCCATCTGTTTCCTCCTTTCCCGGGACAGCCACCTGCCCCGCGCCCAAGGGCGTTTCCACCCAAACCTGCCACAGGCCCGTGCCGCTGTGGTATTCCACCTGGGCCACCCGCACGCCGGGGCAGCCCAGCAGCGCCTCCCCGGCCAGGGCCCAGGCCCGCTGCAAGCTGTTTTCCTCCCCCGGGTCCAGCTGGGGCAGGCCGCTGCCCAGCAGGGGGCCGTAGGGCAAGCTCCCCCGGGGCAGGCACAGGCGCAGGCGGATGTTTTGCAGCAGCTCCTCCAACCCCGCCACCTGCTGGGGAAGCCCCCCTGGGCCCAGCGCAACGCCGCCGGGCTCCCATTTCAAATCCATAGGCTCGCCCCCTTTACGATGATTTCGCCGGGAAGCTCTGGCCGTTGATGACCACTTCCCCGGTGTTTTTCAGCAGAATTTCCGCGCCGCCCGCGGAGTAGAGCCGCACCTCCCCCTGGGAGAGCTGGCCGTCCGGGGCCGCGGCAATCCCCGCGCAGACGCCGTCCAGCATCACGGCCCTGTCCCCTTCCTCGGCGGCGCTGGAGTAGCCATAGGGGAACAGCAGCTCCGGGGAGCGGTACTCGCTCTCCCCCTGGATGGTCATCCCCTGGCCCGCGCCGGAAACCTGCCCCCGGCGCAGCTTGGCCCCGCTGGTAGTATCTCCCCGTTTTGTCAGCCACATACAGCCTTCCCCCTTTCCAGCACAAACCGCGTCCGCTCGCCCCGGCTGTCCCGGATGTACCGGGCCTGGCGCAGGGGGCAGTCCTCAAACCGGCCCAGGCGGGGCGCTTCCACTGTGACCAGCGCCCCGGGGCCGGGCCAGCTGTTGCCCTGGCACTCCACCGAGAGGAGCCAGCTCTCCCGCTCCCCCTGGCGGAGCAGTTCCCGGGGGTCCCGGCCGTCCTCCATGCTCACATAGCGCTGGCGCTTTACCCCCGCCGCGCCCCGGAAGGGCGTGTCGTAGGTGCCCCGGAAGCTCTGCTGCCACACGGCGCTCAACTGCTTGCAGGGCAGCCGGGAGAGCTCCGCCGAGAGCACCCGGCCGGCTATCACCTTGGTTTCCTGGGGGCCCTCGCAGTGGAGGGCGCCCTTGCCGTCCACCCAGGGCGCTGTGCCCAGGTAGTCCCGGCAGAAATTCTCCAGCAGCTCCCAGCAGCTGGTGCCCTTCTCCACCGCCAGCTCCCCGGCCTTGGGGGACTGGTCCCCCACCACAGAGGTCAGGCCCAGGGGCTGGAAATACCGCTCCCACAAAAGGCCCAAAGAGGGGCTGCGCAGTACGGCGGGCCGGGCCTCGTTGTCCAGGAGCAGCGCCTCCCAGCTGCGGGCGATGAGCTCCACCGTAAAGCCCTCCCCAGAGAGGGCGGTGTTCTGCTCGTCTACAATGCCCCCAAAGGCCACCTGCCCCTGGTGGAACACCCGCACCACCGCCAAGTCCTCCCACTGCTTCTCCGCGGGGAACACCGCCCGCAGCTGGCTGGCGGGGGCGTCGCTGTCATACAGCAGCTGGGCCTCCATTGGCTCGCCCAGAAGCAGCTCAGTGCCGTCTGTCAATTCTCCCCAAAACGTCATGGAAGCATCACCTTCTCCCCTTCCTCCAGCGCGCAAATATCCCGAATGTGGGGGTTTGCCTCCACCAGTTTCTCGATGGAAAGCCCCCACCGGTTGGCGTACTGCCACAAGCTCTCCCCGGCCTGGGCGCAGTAGGTGCCGCTGCCGGCGTAGGCAACCCGGCCCTCCCACTCGGTGAAGGAGAAGGTGTAGCGCACCAAATCCTTGCCCTGGGCGCCCACCAGCTCCAGGCTGTCCATCAGCGCCCAAAAGGGCTCTACCCCCGGCAGCTGCAGCAGCCCCGGCCCCTTTTGGGAAAAGGCCCGCTGCAGCCCGGCCCAGGCCTCCATGCAGTCCTCCCCGGCGAAGTACCCCTCCCCGGTGACGTTCCGCCGCTGGGGGCCCAGCTCCTCGGCCTTGCTCTCCCCATAGGGGACGTTGACCTCCCCCACGCGCCGGGCGTGGGCCACCCGCAGGGACACGGGGTTATCCTTCCAGGTGAAGTCCTTAAAGCGCATTCCCATCAGCCGCATGGACACGCCCCCTTTCAAAAGGACACCGGGTAGCGGCGGCTGTCCCGCTCCACCTCCCGGGACACCTCCTCGGCCCTGTCGCGCCCGGTTGCAGTTTGCTCTTGGTTCACGCAAGCTCCTCCTTTCCCTGGCGGCCCGCCGCCTGGAATACGGCCTTCCCCCCGGCGGGGTCCAGCTTTTTCCAGCGGCAGCCCGTGTACACGTCGTCGCCAATCTCGGCGGTGAAGGCCGCCATGCGCTCCAGCCCTGGGACGTGGATGCCTGTCAGCTCCACCTGGTAGCTCCACTGGGCGTCCTGCCAGGCGAAAGGCTCCTCCTCCCCCACCGCGGTGAGGGGCGTCCCGGAGAAGGTGGAAGTCACCGCCGCGCCGGCCGCCGGATAGGTTTTACCGCCCAGCTTTACCTCCAGCCCCGCAACGCCGCCGCTGCCAAAGGTCAGCCGCAGCGGCAGGCAGCCCAGGCGGGTTTGGCTGTCCTCCCGCTCCCCTTCCCGGCACAGCTCCACGCAGCCGGGGCAGCACTGCCGCACCGCCGCCTCCAAAGCCTCCGCGATTTCCCGCCGCTGGGACGCCTCCGGCGCGAACACCGTTAAGCGCACCTGTGTCTCCTGGCTTTGGCCTGCCCAGCGGGCGGAGAGCACCTCCCCGCTGACCACCGGCCCACGCACCAGCCGGGAGCCCCACCCAGGCCCCCAGGCCCGGCGCAGCTCCACGCCCTCCAGCTGGGGCCCCAGCAGCTGGAACAGGCTGTCCAGCAAGCTCATACCTCCACCCACCTTTCCAGCAGGGCCCGCTCAAAGAGCCGCCGCCCGCCCAATGTGACTTCCTGGGCGCCCAGCACCCGGTAGCGTTCCTCCCCCTGGGTGAGCTGGGCCCCTTGGGCCTCCAGCAGCTGGGGGAAGCTGCCCACAAACTGATACAGCGGCCCGGGAAGCCTGCCCAGCGCGTGGGGGCGCTCCCCCCACAGGTCGGCCCGCTCCTCCCGCCAGGGGAGCACCGCCCCAAAGCCCTGCACCTGGCTGCCGCCGCTGGTGGTCAGGGACACCGTCCCCACCCGGCGGAACCATGCGTCACTGCGCGCTGCCATCTTCCTCCCCCTTTCGGATGTTGCAAAAGGCAAAGTCCGTCTCCACCAGCGCCGGGGAGGCGGCCCGCCGTTTCTCCGCCACCAGCCGGGCGGCCTTCTCGCTGCGGGACCCGCCTGCCAAGCGCAAGTCCCCCGCGGTGATGGAGGCAGGCGTTACGGCCTCCTCCGTGAGCAGCAGCTGGTAAAAGGCCTGGGCCGCCGCCAGCTCCTCCAGGGGCGCCTCCCACAAGGCCTGGGCCGCCTGGGACAAATCTCCCCGCGCCAGGCTTGCCACCTGCCGGGCGCACTGGCCGCACAGGGCGGCGCACAAGGCTTCCCGCTGGGTGCCGGTTTCGTCGGCCGCCTCCCCGCTGAACTGGGCAAAGGCTGTTTTTACCGCTGTCAAATCCAACTCCATTGCCATCCTCCTTCCCTAAAAAGGGGGACGGGCTGCCGCCCAGATTGCGGCAGCCCTCCCTTTCCCTCTCTTACTCTGTGGTGTAGCTTACGCCCTGGGCGGCGCCGGAGAAGATCCTGGCAAAGCCCGCCGTGGCGCTGATGGAAATCTCATCCAGCTGCCTGTCAATCAGCTTGCCGCTGTCCACGCAGATGTCCCCAGACTGGACCATCTCCAAGGCGCAGCTCTTGTCCAGGGCGATGATCTTCCCGGCCGCCATCCCCGGCACGTGGACCAAGGTGGCCCCCAAAGGCGTGCACAGCTTGCCGGTGCCCTGGAAGTTCAGCCCCGCCTGGGCGTCTTTGAACTCGTCAATGGCCAGCAGCTTCTGGATGCCGTCGGTGCCCGCCACCAGCACGTTCAGCTGGTAGGGGGCCAGGCTGCCCCACAGGGCCAGGAAATCGCTGTAGGCCAAAGAGGTGCTTCCCGCCGCGGCGGTGAAGGAGACGCCCCCCTTGGAGCCGTCCCCGTTGATGAGGACGTCCACGGCGTCGCCCATCTGGGCGGCGGCAATGCCCGCGCCAACCTGGGCCAGGGCCACGGTGAACAAATCCAGCTTTTGCAGGCGCAGCGCCTCGTAAGAGCTTTGGAGCACCTGGCCCCGCTTGTACAGCTTCACCAGGCCGCTGCTCAGGCGCAGGGTGGCCTGGGGCAGCTGGGCGCCCTCCGCCACGGTGGTGGGTTCCCAGGTGCCGCCCTCGGGGTCGATGGTGCGGTAGTCCATGCCGTCCACCTTGGTGACTGTGGCCACCAGGTCCGTGACCTTGCTGGCCCGCTCCATGCCCTGGCGCACCGCCCGGGCCACGTACTCCGGGAACAGCGCCGCGCTGCCCGCCGAGGCGAAGAACTGCTCCACCTGGTCCGAGCCGGGGCCGCTTACCTTGATGTGGTACCGCTTCAGCTGCCGCTGGAAGGCGTCCAGCCCCTCCAGGGAGGTGCCGCGGTAGTTTTCCGAGCTGTCCAGCTCCTCCAGCACCTGGGTAAAACTCTTGCCGGGGACGCTGTACATCCCCTTTTCCAATGTGATGTTCTCAAAATGTGCCATAGAGCGCTCCTCCTTTTCTCAGCAAAAAATCACGCCGCACGTGCCGCCGTCCACTTCTACCACCAGGCCGCCCCGGCCTGTGCCCGCCGCCAGCTTGCTGGAGCTGTCCAGCGCCAGCTGGGCATAGCCCACGGTCAGGGCGGCGGCACAGGGCAGGCGCATGTAGCCCGCCACCTGCACGGCGGCAAGGCCGTCCTTGACCCCCAGCACCACCCCGGCCGGGGCCGTGCTGGCCGGGCAGGCCTTCACCGTGCCGTTGCCGGAGAGTGCCACCACGGTCCCCACCTGTACGGCGGGATTGCTGGCCCCGTCCACCTGGAAGGTGGCCACCTGTTCTGCTACGCCTTCATAGGATACTTTCATGTGCTGCTCCTTTCTCACGTCGGTTTATATGCGGAACTCCCCGTTGTCCTCCCCAGGCGCCCGGCCCTGCTGTGGGGCCAGCTGGGGCTTTAAGGGGAGTTTTTCCCCTGCCATCTTCTCATAGGTTTGGGCCATCTGGGAGAGCTCCCCCACAGAGAGACCCTTCACCGCCGATTCCATCACCGCCCGGGGCAGGCTGGGCTGGAGGATGGCACTGTATTTGAGCACGTCCCCCTCCAACCTCTCCCGGTAGGAGCGCCCCCAGCGGGCCTGCTCCTGCCACTGCTTCACCTGCGCCAGCAGCGCCTGGGCTTGGGCCTTGGTCAGGGACAGGCCCTCCTCCCCGGCGGCTTCCAGGCGCTTTACCACATCCCCCGGGGCCTCCCCCTGGAACCGCTTCACCACCCCGGCCGCCCGCTGGGCCGGCACCGCCACAAAGGAGCACTCGTAGGCATCCTGGGGCTCGTAGAGCACCTGGTGGCAGCGCTGGCCGTCGTAGAGGCGGCCCTTCACGTGGCCGCAGCGCTCCTTGCCGCAGATGGAGCACACCGACCGCCCCATGCTGCACCCCACGCTGACCTCCTTTAAGATGCCGCTTTCTATGAGCTCGATGACCTCCCGGTTTTTCTCAGTGCGGGGCAAGTAGGCCTTGGCGGTGAGCTTCGTGTACACCTCCCCCGCCTGGGTGGATTTGCCCGGCTCTGTCTCCAAAGCTGTGTCGTAGATGCGAGCGGTCTGGCTGGCAGAGCGCCGCTCGTGGTCAAATAGCAGCGTCTTGCCGGGGAACAGCTCCCGCAGGCCCTCCAAGGCCTCCAGGGAGAAGCGCTCCCAATCCCGGTCCACCTCGTTGTCGCACAGCACCAAGGAAAAGGCGTACACCTCCTCCGGCGTGTAGGCCCTGCGGGTGTAGCGGTTGATTTTCCCCATCTCCGGGGCGGAAAGCCCCTGTTTTACCAAGCCCTCTTTCATAGCTCCTCCTCCTTTTGCTCCAGCTGCCTGGCCCGGGCGTTCAAGTACCGGGCGTTGGCGTGGTCCACCTCATCCTGCATGGTGATTTCCTCCCACTGTATCTCGCACTCCGGCCCGTAGCCCGCCAGGGTAAGCCACGTGCGGCAAATCTTCCGGATGACCGGGGTGAGCACCCGGCGGTAGGCGTCCAGCTCGCTGGTGAGCATATCCGCCTGCTGGCTGGACATCCGCTCGGTGGAGGACCAGGAGAGCCCCAGCAGGAAGGGGGGCACCCCCAGCTTGGCCACAATCTGCTCCAGCATTTGGCGCACGGGCACCTCGCTGTCCAGGATTTGGTTGTCCGCGCCAATGGCCTGGATGGACACGTCCCCCACGGCCACAAAGTCGCTGACCTGGCTGCTGCGCATGGCCCGCTGCCACTCCTGGGCCATTTGGCGGGCCCGCTCCCCGGCGTACAGGCCGGAGGGGTCCGGCTTGCAGGTGACGGCGAACCGCACGTTGCCCAACCTATCCCAGTTGACGCCCAAGGTGTGGTAGATTTTCAGCAGAATCTCGCTGACAAAGGGCAGCCCCCGCAGCAAAGACGTGCCCCGGGCCGAGCCGGCCTCCGGGTTCAGGGCGGACACCAGCAGCAGCTCCGGGTAGGGGCAGGGCCGGCGCTGGGCCCCATCCCACACGGAGACCTTCACCTCCAGGGGCCCGGCCTGCTCCAGCTCCACGCTCTCCAGGGAGGCGTTGTACAGGGCAGCCACCTGGCCGCCCGAAACCACCATCTCTCCCACGGCGTTGCCATAGGTGAGCAGCTCCTCGAAATAGACGCCCAAAAAGCTGTCTATCCCCTGCCCGGCGGCGCCCACGGGCACGTCCTCCAAAAACCGCCGCAGCCCCCGCTGGGCGGCCTCATCGGGGCACTCCACCACAAAGCTGCCCAGCAGCCGGCGCAGCTTGTTGATGGAGGCGTCGATGATGGGCACCTTCTCCCGCAGGGCCCGGTACAGGGCCCTCTCCCCGGGGCCGGGCGGCGCGGCCCTCCCCAGCCGGAAGGACTCCTCCGGGCGGGTCTGCACAGAGACGGCCGCCGCCTGCTCCTTTTTTCGGAATCCCAGCATCACATCCTCCTTTCTGGAAGGGCTGTAAAAAAACTCCTTCCATCCTACCCTCCAAAACAGGGAAAAGTTGCCCTCCAGAGGACAACTTTCCGAAACTTTTTGAAAAAAACCTTTCAGTTTTTAATTTTATCTTACTAAACACGGCCTTGGGTTGATTTTCAAAACCCTGTAGTGTAAGATAAGACCAGAGACAGGAAAACGGTATCGCGAGCCGATGGAATACACACCCTGTGCGTCCTGATTTGGCGCCAGCGGCACGGGAAAGGAATGGTACTACTATGCCTGAAACTTACAACTACAACCAAAATTCCGGCCAGCAGCCCATGTACAACCCGCCCCAATACCAGCCCCAGGCCGGCATGGAGCCCCCTCCCGGCTATGTGCAGAAAAGCCGGGTGGCGGCGGGCATTCTGGCCATCCTGCTGGGCACCTACGGCATCCACAGCTTTTACCTGGGGAACACCTCCCGGGGGCTGCTGCAGCTACTGCTCAGCCTGTTCACCTGCGGCATTGGCGCCATTGTCATGTTCATCTGGGGCATTGTAGATGGCGTGCGCATTTTGGACGGGCGCATCAACACAGATGCCAACGGCGTATTTTTTAAGGATTGACCACCCCCACTTGCGAAAAGGAGAATTGTTATGACTGATTTTGAGAACAGGGGAACCCCGGACCAGGAAGTCCCCCAAGAGCCCCAGCCCGCGCCAGAGGAGCCCCAGCAGGCTCCTGCCCAGGAGGAGGCCCCCCAGGCCAACCCCTATGCCAGCCAGGTGCCCCATTTGACCTTTGACCCCAACGAGCCCGACCCCTTCCAGGGAGACCCGTTCCACAGCCCCGAGCCGCCCCGCGCGCCGGAACCGCCCCAGCCAGAGCCGGAATACCAGCAGCCCCCCCAAAACCAAGGCTATGGCGCGCCCCAGTATGGAGCGCCCCCATACGGCGCGGGCCAGTACCAGCCGCCCCAGTACACCCAGCCCCCCCAGCAAAACTACTACCAGCCTCAATACGTGGTGCCCCAGTACAACGTGCCCCCTGTCGGCTACAACCAGAAAAGCCGCCTGGCAGCCGGGCTGCTGGGGATACTGCTTGGCACGCTGGGCGTGCACAACTTCTACCTGGGCTTTACCACCCGGGGGGTTGTGCAGCTGCTGGTATCCATCATCGGCGGGATTTTCACCTGCGGTATGGCCACGGTGGCCATTGCCGTGTGGGGCTTTGTAGAGGGCGTGCTGCTCCTCGCCGCCTCCCCCTCCCGCATGTACGACGGCCACGGCGTCATCCTGCGGGACTGACAAGCACAATAAAAAAAGCTGGCAGGCACAGTGTGTCTGTCAGCTTTCTTTTTTGCTATAGAGTACCGCGCTCTCTCAGGGCTTGGCGGCAATGGCACAGCGGCGCAGGGCCAAGGTCACCAGGGGGATGGCCGCCAGCTGCAGGACTATCCCCGGCAGGCAGGTGACAAAGGACTCCCCCACCCACTGCGTCCAGGTGTAGCCGGGCACAAAGACAAAGGCGTCCAGCAGGCCGCAGAACACCCGCCCCAGCAGCATGGCCCCCACCAAGGACACCAGCACGTTGAGCACCGGGGGCGCCGCCGCCAGCAGGTAGGTGAGAAGTCCCGCCAAAAAGCCGTAGATGGCCAGCTCCCACAGCTCCCCGGTGGAGAGGGCCACGCCCGCCGCCCCGGGGAACAGCTGGGGCAGCAGGACAATCAGCAGCCCGCAGGAGAGCCCATAGGCCGGGCCGCAGAGCATGCCGCACAGCAGCACCGGCAGCTGCAGCAGCAGGAGCACCTGCTCCCCGTTGTGCACCCAGCGGAAGGCCCAGGGCAGCAGCAGCCCCAGCCCCACGCACAGGGCGGCCAGCAGCAAATCCAGCAGGCAGCGTCTCGTCTTTCCCATAGTGCTCCTTTCCCCGGCAGCGCCGGACGTCCCGCCGGGGAGAGCGCAGGCTCACTCCCCGCAGGTAATCACCGTGACATCCCGGTGCAGCTGCAGCACAGAGGCGGGCACCCAGGGCGTGATAGGGCCGGTAAGGGCCTTTTCCACAATCTCCCGCTTGTCCGCCCCGGCGATGAGCAGGATGCGCCGGGCCTTTAAGATGGTGCCAATCCCCATGGTGATGGCCCGGGTGGGCACGTCCTCCACCCTGTCAAACAGCCGGGAGTTGGCCTGGATGGTGCTCTCTGTCAGCTCCACCGGGTGCACCGCCGCGGGGAAGCTTTCGCAGGGCTCGTTAAAGCCGATGTGGCCGTTGTGGCCAATGCCCAGCAGCTGCAAATCGGCATAGCCCAGGCTTTCCACCAAAGCCTCGTACCGGCGGGCCTCCGCCTCCATGTCCGGGGCGGCGCCGTTGGGCAGATGGGTGCTCCCCTGGGGGAGGTTCACCTGGCTGAACAGGTGCTTCTCCATAAAGTACCGGTAGCTTTGGGGGTTGTCCCCGGAGAGGCCGCAGTACTCGTCCAGGTTCACCGTGCGCACCTGGGAGAAATCCAGCCGGCCGGCCCGGTGGGCCTCCACCAGCTTTTCATAGGTGCCGATGGGGCTGGAGCCCGTGGCCAGGCCCAACACGCACCGGGGCTGCAGCAGCACCTGGGCGCCGATAACCCCCGCGGCCAGGGCGCTCATTTCCTCGTAGTTTTTCGCTTTCAGAATCCTCATGTTACCTCACCGTATCCTTTCCCGGGGCGGGCAAGCCGCCGTGGCTTTTCCTATCCCCATCTTACCCCAGGGGCCGGGAAAAGTCCAGCAGGTAACGTCATTCTGATTGTACTTTCGGCTTCTTTTGGGGCAGCTGGGCCAGCACCACCGCAGCGAACACCAAGGCGCAGCCCACCAGCTCCCGGGGGGACAGGGGCTGCCCCAGCAGCACCCAGCCCGCCAGCACCGCGAACACCGATTCCAGGCTGAGAATCAGCGAGGCCACCGTGGGGTTCACCGTGCGCTGGCCCAAAATCTGCAAGGTGTAGCCCACGCCGCTGGAGATAATCCCCGTGTAGAGCAGGGGCACCCACGCCGCCAGAATGTCCGAGAAGGTAAAGCTCTCAAAGAGCAGCGCCAGCACCGTGGCCAGCAGCCCCGCCACCAGGAACTGCACGCAGGAGAGCTTCACGCCGTCCACGCCGGCGGGGACGAAATCCACCACCAGAATGTGCAGGGAGAACACCACCGCGCTGGCAATGACCAGCAAGTCCCCGGTGGCGATGCCCTCGCCGCCCTTCACGCTGAGCAGGTAGGCGCCCACCAGGGCCAGCACCACGCCGGCCCACACTTTCAGCCCCGGGCGGCGGCCCAGAAAGACCCCCAGCACCGGCACGATGACAATGTACAGCGCCGTTAAAAAGCCAGCCTTCCCCGGGGAGGCCGTCTGCATCCCCGCCTGCTGCAGCAAGGTGGCGCTGCCCAGCAGCAGGCCGCAGGCGGCGCCCCACAGGACCAGGCGCTTTCTGGCCTTGGCCGGGGGCACCTGCTCCCCATCGTCCTCGGGCTTGCCCTTGCGCAGCCGGGAGGCAAAGGCAATCACCGGCAGCAGCGCCACGCAGCCGATGTAGTTGCGCACCGCCGTAAAGGCGCAGGGGCCCAGATGGTCCATCCCCACGCTTTGGGCCACAAAGGCCGTGCCCCAAATCAAGGCGGTGAGCATCAGCAGTGCCGCGCCCCGCAGCTGTGTCCTGTTACGTTCCATGAACCGCACGCTCCTTTTCCTCTTGGGACGTGTTGTCCCGGGTGAGATTTTTCATCCAGTTGTACCGGTTTATCTTGACAATGGCCACAAAGCACTTTAATATCTGGTCGCACTTCAGGCAGGCGAACACCACCCAGGGCGGCGCGCCCAGCCACATGGCCAAAAGCGACGAGGGGATGACCACCAGAAACACAAAGATGGTGTCGTTTTTAAAGACAAAGGAGATGTCCCCGCCGGACTTTACCAGCCCAAACAGGCAGGCCGCCTGGTAGCAGGTGCCGATGATGGTGACGGAAATCACGTTGATAAACTGCCGGGAATACGCCTGGGCCTCGGGGCTGGCGTTGTACAGGGAGATGAACCCATCCCGGGCCAGGAACACCGCCGCCCCGGAGATGAGCCCCACAAAGAGGAAAATCATCTGCACGGTTTTGGAGTACTCCTTCATCTTCTCATACTGGCCGGCGCCCACGGTCTTGCCGGTGATGATGCCCACCGCCGAGGACATGCCGTTCATCCACACATACACCAGGTTGTGGAGCATGCCGGTGATGCTGGCGGCCGCGATGACCCCGGCGCTGTAGTAGCCCAAAATCTTGGTGTTGGCCAGGGAATTGATGGCCCACACCACCTGCCCGCCAATGACCGGCAGGCCATAGCGGATAAAGTCCCGCAGCAGCTGGCGGTCGGTGTGGAGCAGGTCTTTCAGGCCAAAGCGCAGCTTCTTGTCCACGAAGAACACATAGCCAATGCCCACGCACATCTCCAGAATCCGGGAAACCAGCGTGGCCAGGGCCGCGCCCCGCACCCCCATAGCCGGGAACCCAAAATGCCCAAAGATGAACACGTAGTTTAAGCACACATTGATAACCAGCGCCATGCAGGAGATGTACAGCCCAATGCGGGCGGTCTCCACGCTGCGCATGGCGGCTATCATCACCTGGGACACGGAAAAGAACAGATAGGTAAAGCCCACAATCTGCACATAGGCCGCGCCCTCCTGGATGACGCCGGGCTCGGTGGTAAAGGCGCGGATGACCCACTGGGGGAACAGCACCGCCACCAGGCTGGAGAGCAGCCCCACCGCCAAGGCGAACTTGATGCCGATGGACACCACCTTGCGGATGCTCTGGGTGTCTTTTTTTCCCCAGTACTGGGCGGCCAAAATGAGGATGGCGCCCTCGATGCCGCCCACGAACATCTGCAGCACCGACTGGAGCTGCCCGCCAATGTACACCCCAGAGATGGCGTCGTCCCCCAAAGAGCCTATCATCACATTGTCGGCAAAGCTCACCGCGAAGGTCACCAGGTTTTGCAGCGAGATGGGCACCGCCAAGGTGACCAGCGACCGGTAAAAGGACCGGTCCTTTGTAAAAACTGCCATGTTCTCTCTCCCCTTCTGCCCGGCGTCCGGGCCAGAAAATCCGCCGTTTTCCACGGTTAATTTTCATTATACACGAGGGGATTTTCCCTGTAAAGGGGCCATTTTCCAAAGCTTCCCCGCCGGGGGACAGCAAAAGGGCGCGCCCTGCAAAACACACGGCACGCCCTGTTTTTCTGTCGCTATAGTCCGGCAGAAGCGCCGGTTTACTGGGAGGCGGAGGTCTGGCTGGAGCTCTCCGAAGCGCTGCTCGCAGAGGAGGCCTGGCTGGAGCTCTCCGAAGCGCTGCTCTCCGAAGCGGAGGAGCTGCTTTCCGAAGTGGAGCTGCTGCTCTGGGAGGTGGAGGACTCCCCGCTTTCCTCTGGCAAGGGGGTGCCATCCTCCCGCAGGGCGCCGCTGGCGAACAGCGCCGCCTGGGTGGCGGGGTCGGCGATGCCGGTGGCCTCCAGGCCGTTGGCCGTCTGGAACCGGCTGACGCAGTCCGCCGTGGTGGAGCCGTACATGCCGTCGTAGGGGTCGGTCAAGTAGCCCAGCTGGGTCAGGCGCTCCTGAAGGGCCTGGACGCTGTCCCCCTGGTCGCCCTGCTCCAGTGTCTCATACTGGGCCTGGGCCTCCAGGGCGGAGCTCACTTGAGATTCAATGTCCTGGGTGGGGTCGCTGACGCTGGAGGAGCTCTCCAGCAGCTGGGGGAAGGCCGCCGCGCTGATTTCGTAGGCGGTCTCCACAATGGTGCGGCCCTGCCACTCCATCAGGCTCTCGTCCATCTCCACCACATTGCCCTGCTGCACGGCCTGGAAGTCCGCGAAACGGCTGTCGCTTTCAATCTGCTCCTTCAAGCCGGGGGCGCAGAAAATCACGTTGGGGTTGGCAATTTCCAAAGACTGGAAGTCGTAGGTGCCGCCCTCCAGGCTCTCAAAGACGTTGGTCACACCGGCATAGGACATGATGGTGCTGCCGAACATATCGCCGGTGACAGCGCTGCCGTCCAAATCGTAGAGGTAGCAGGCGGTGGTGATGGTATCCTTGGGCACAATGCGGTTGATGTTGTCCAAGGTGATAAAGATGTCCTGGGCGGTGGCGATACCTTCGTCATAACCGGCCTCGCCCCCCAGCAGCGCCGAGGAAACCTGGGAATACAGCCGCTCGAAGTCGGAGCGGTCGGTGGCGGGCTCCACAGAAAGCACCGTGACGCCGGCCTCTTCCAAAGCGCTTTGGGCGCCGCTGCTGTTGGGATCCACCAGCACCAAATCCGGCTGCAAGGCCTGGATGGCCTCCACGCTGTCGGCGGAGACTTTCTCCAGCTCGTCCAAAGCGGACTGGGTGCAGCCCTCGCTGGCGCCGGCCAGCTGGGTCTCGCAGCCCAGGGCCAGGATGACGTCCGCCAGGCTGGGGGAAAGCACCACCACGCGGGAGGGCCGGGAGGAGATGGTCACGCCGTTTACCTCCACGGGGAACACACCGGCGGCCGTCACATTGGAAACAATATCGTCCACCTGGGAGCAGCCCGCGAAGGCGCCGCACCCCAACAAAACACAAAGGGCCAAAGCCAAAACACGCCGGATGGCGCTGCCTATACGCATCATTTTCAAAGCACTTCCTTTCCAGGCAAAGCCCGCAAAACCGACAGGCCCGCCCACAGTTCATGGAGAGTCGATTCTATTTTACCCCGAGTGGCTGTGCTGTGTCAACTCCCCAGGAAAAGCCCTTGACTTTTTCCCCATTCCCGATTACAATAAAAAACTGTCCAGAAACCAGAGCAAAGTGCTGGCATACGACGCGGCATGGACTGCCTTGCCAACGTGGGGTGCTGTGTATTGCGTAAAGTATATTACTTGACACGCTTTCAACATTTCCGCTGTTTTCTGGAGTTTTGGCTGCTTTTGTCTGCGCAAATCGAAAAGTAGAATCACTTTACACAGTAATTTGCTGTGGCGAGCCGCGTAAGGCTTGCCTTCCGCGTTGGGACAAAACCCAGCGGCAGACGTTTGCTTTTCTCTCGTTTCGGCGAGCGAATCTACATATCTGGAGATGTACCCAAGTGGTTGAAGGGTCCGCACTCGAAATTTTCCTAGATTTTGGGAACTCGAGCTTTCAAAAATGGCTCTAGACTGCGGGTTTTCGGGTTTGGGGTGGTTCTAAGGCGGCCCTGGTTCTAACGGTTGTTCTAAGGATTTTCCAGAAAACAAAAATTACTCGCAAAAAGTTCCTTTCACGGGAATTTTATATGGAGATGTACCCAAGTGGTTGAAGGGTCCGGATTCGAAATCCGGTAGGTCGGTTTCGCCGGCGCTGGGGTTCAAATCCCCACATCTCCGCCAAATAAGAACCGCAATTTTGATACAATGGGTATCAAGATTGCGGTTCTTTCTTTTTGCCCGAAAGCCCTGATTTCAAGGGCTTTCGGGTCTTTTATCGACCCCAGCTGCCGCCAGACAAAGCGATAGCCTGCCGCCAACCCCGTCCGCAAAGGCGCTGGGCAGCAGCAGGCTATCGTTTGTTTTATGGCTACCGTTTAATTTGTGGGCTATCGTTTAGCCTTCTACGATACCCTCTCGGAGGAACAGCTCTCGGAACTAAAAACCTGGTACCAGGCGTGGCTGGACGGTACCAACACACAAACCATCCCGGAAAAACCGGAATGGCTGACATGAGGACAAAGGCGCTCCCGCTGGGGGCGTCTTTTCCATATTCAAAACAAAGGAGGACGAGACTATGAAATCGATCTGGGTCGGCATCCAGGTTGCCTTTTCCGCCCTGGGCGGCTTTCTGGGCTGGTACCTGGGCGGCGTGGATGGCTTTCTCTACGCGCTGATCGCCTTCGTGCTGGTGGACTACATCACCGGCGTGATGTGCGCCATTGCGGACAAGAAGCTGTCCAGCGCCGTGGGCTTCAAGGGCATCTGCCGGAAAGTGCTCATCTTCGTGCTGGTGGGCATCGGCAACCTGGTGGACGTGTATGTGCTGCCCTGCTGATATCCCAGGCTGTCCGTTTAATATGGCCCGGACTGTCCGGGAAATGCGGCCCTGCTGTCCGCAGAAAGCGGCTGTTTGCAGCTCTGTACCTCAATGAAAAATTACTTAAGGTTTTCCTTTCCTGAAGCAGTTGCCAGCTCCTCCTGTTTTTTCATTTACCCTTTGGCTTGACAAATCTTTGATAATCAGCTAAAATACAATGTGTTGTATATTTTTGAGGGGATGATAATTGTGGAAGTTGAATATGTCCTTGCGAGAAAAATATTGCAGCTTGCAAACCAAATCATTCGAAACCGCAATGAAGATCTCAAGGGGCTTGGATTGACCGCAGAGCAAGCGGATGCATTGCGCTTTTTCCAGGGCAGCAGCAACCGGTCTGCTGTTGATTTAAAAGAACACCTTGGCATCTCGCATCAGGCGGCAAGAGCGATTGTCGAACGTATGGTTGCAAAGGATTTGCTGATGACAAAGATTTCACAGACAGATGCGCGCTACAAAGAAGTATCGCTTACTGAAAAGGGCATGGAATTATTTGAAATAATGCAGAGCAACTGTGCGCACACAGGCAATCAACTGTTAAGTAATATAGGAGACCGGGATAGGGAACGGTTCCTCTTTCTTGTAACGCAGGCGATTGATAATTTAAAGAAAGCAAATGAATCCTCTCGTGGTGTGGCGAATGACATGAAGGGGGTGGGAGAATGAACCAGGGTGTTATGATGTTCAAACGGTCGGTCTGGTACATAATTGGTTTGAATTGCATCGCATTGAGCGTTGTACTCAACATTCGATTTGATCTCGGTGTGGCTGCGTTCAGCTCAGTGATGTACGCAATCTCAGAAATTTATCATATTTCGCTCGGTATGGCATCGATCATCTGCTATCTGATCTTCGTTGTCTTACAATGTCTGATGTCAAAGAAAGTGACGCTTGTTTTTATCCTGGAGGTACCACTTTCCATTGTGTTCGGGCTATTGACTGACGTATATGATCTGATTATCCCTGAACTGGCATTCGGACTGGCTGCCCGATTTGTGTGCTTTTGCCTGACTATGTTCCTTACAGCAGTGGGTGTTTATCTATGTGTCAAAAGCAAAATGGTGCTGACGCCTACAGAAGGCATCGTAAACACGATTTCGGAAGTATTTCATCTGCGTTTTTCAGCTGTCAAAAATGCATTTGATATCTCCATGGTCATCATCAGCGCGTTGCTTTGTCTGCTCAATCACAGCTCATTTTATGGACTTGGCGTAGGTACTGTGCTTTCGGCTTTACTGCTTGGACGTATTATCAAGCTTTGCGAGCTATTAGATAAATAAATGCGGAGCCCAGCGATCGCAACGCGGCGCAGCGGACACCATCTGCGATAAAGTAGTCAGCATGATGCCTATTCTATGGTGTTAGCGACTACTCAGCGCTGCTCTGCTGATCCCTAGGTGAATATTCTTGTGCGGGAGTACCGCTGTTCCGGAGGAACGGATACCGCTAATCCGGCGGCAGGAAACCGCTGTTCCGGAACAGGGATACCGCACTTAATTGAGTGTCATCTGTGAGTTTACTCGCTTAAAGCTGGATCTAATCCATATACTTCCCGCATGGAGCGGTAATTCGCCGGATCTGTGGGGACGATGTTGATCTTGTATTATCGCGCCTTGCAGGACGGACCGGCCAGCATCGTTGTACCAATCGACAAGCTAAGTATCCTGGTAACAGTAGCTTTTTCATGGCTGGTTTTTCGCGAAAAGTTGACCGCCCGTTCCGGATGGGGACTGGCTCTCATTGTTTGCGGGACACTGGCAATGCTGCTTTGAACCCCTCCTTTATTTGCAACTCATTTGACATCGGCGGGTGAACCCCCTTGGCGCAAAGTGAACCCCCTAACGACAAAGGGGGTTCATTTGTATCACAATTAGGGTTATTTGCCATTGAAAAACCGCACGCAGAATGATCTGGGTGCGGTTTTTGCTGTTCTTATGCTGTCATTTCAAATATTCCTCCACCACCGCATCAAGCTGCTGGGCAATACGGGTGCAAAAATCGCCACCCCAGCCCCATCTGCACGCGATTTGAGCACCACTTTCAC
>OFMJ01000201.1_pt1 | contig 70208 bp, 70 predicted proteins | sample 1541801 | NCBI WGS metagenome assembly OFMJ01 (sample SAMN04209234, study PRJEB22552) | human gut metagenome | biome: gut; material: feces | host: Homo sapiens | place: USA: Oklahoma
CCCCTACCTTGTTCGACCGAGTGCTTGGCACGCGGCTGGGCGTAAAAGCGGCAGACCTTGCTATGGAGCATGACTATGGAAAGATGGTGGGGCTGTCGGGAACCAGCGTGGTGGCAGTTTCGCTCAAAGAAGCAGTGAATATGCGCAAGGAAGTGGATGCAGAGCTATACGAAATCGCTGAAATGTGTTGCAGATAGGAAAAATAAGGGGTATCATGAACGTAGTCATTCCCGTGGAGGGAATGGCTACGTTGTTGTTTTTTTGGCAGATCGGAGGAGGCAAGATTGAAAAACAGTAAGCGTATGATCAGCATTTTGCTGTCTGTCGTCTGCGCAGCGGCTTTCACTGGCTGCGGCGGGCAGGCGGAGGAGCCTGTTCCTACGGTGGCGCCGGCGCCCTCGGCGGCATCCGGCGAGAATCCGCTTAACAATGCAATCATAGACTATATGAACCAAAGGGATTACAGCATCGCAAAAGCCAATGAAATCATGGAAACCTATCAGCCGGAGGAAGGGCAGACCGATTATACAAACCTCATCAGCTCGCTATTCACCCCGAATTTTCGCGCAGATGATGAGCTTGTGGATTTGCTGCAATCTATGGTACAATCGGAAAAGACGGAAGCAGGCTTTCATATGACCTCTGAAAACGGGGGCAGTGGTGATTTGGTACTGGAAAACGGCGTATATAAATACACGTTTCAGGAGCAGATCACCGAAAGCGATGAGACTGTTACAACGATTTCACATTCCGCGACCCTGCTTGAAGACGGCAGCCAAATGGATGTAAAGACAGAAAGCATCCAGCAGGGGGGCGTTCCTGTTTTAGAAAACTGGCTGCAGGTCAAAAAGCAAGACGGTGCTTATCAAGTACAACAATTTTATACGGATGATGGCGGTAGTACGCATCAGCTGATCCAAATGAGATTTCGACAGGAGGAGCTTTCCTATGCGGTGTATGACAACGTAGAGGAAAAGCCGGCCAGCATATTTGAATCCGATGTATTTTTGGCAAATGGGTTTGTGACCAGCGTTACGCTCAAAGATGGCAAGGTCACGGTCGAAAATGATGGGAAGGAATTGGTGTTTGGCGCATAAACTTGTCCATAGCCGCAAAAAGGCGGAGCAATAATTTGGAGGGGTGAATCGTTTCATGAGAAGCAAGGAGATCGCAATTGTCGGAGCTGGTAAAATCGGGCGCGGGTATCTATCGGACTTATTTTCGCGGGCAGGCTATCATTTGATTTTTATCAATGGGTCGCCGGTTACAGTGGATAAGCTGAACGAGCAAGGCTATTATACGCTGTTTACCGCAAAATCAGACGGGCTGGATAAACGGAAAATTGCAGGATTTGAGGCTTACAGCTCTAAGCGGGATTTTGATGTTTGTGTGGAGCGCCTGCAAAAGGTCGACCTTGTTGCGGTGGCATTGTATCCAGGCGCATATCCGTCGGTAGCAGACCTGCTGGCCAAGACCATTATAAAAAGAATGGAGTCAGGGCTGGAAGAGCCGTTGAACGTCATGTTCTTTGTAAACATGGTATTTACAGCCAGGACATTCAAAACCCTGCTGCGCGAACGGATGGATGACAAACAATGGGCGTACTGCGAAACGCATGTGGGCCTGGTGGAGGCGCTGACCCATCGCGGTGGATATAATCCCACAGAGGAGATGCTGGCAGAAGATCCCCTCTGTATTTCTACGGGCGAGGGCGAAGTGCTCCCTGTCGGCGATTGCTTTGTAGGAGAAAAACCGGATATGCCGTATATGCAGTTTGTGGACCGCATTGAAGGGCGTATGGTAAAGAAGATATGGTGCGGCAATATGAGGCACTGTACAACGGCGTGTATCGGCAAAGCCCGCGGCGCTAAGTATACGTTTGAATGTGCAAATGATCAATATGTCCGTAAATGTGCGGACTATGCCACCGTAGAGGCGAAATTTGGCATTGCCAAGGAATTTGGGTTTACTCAGGCAGAGATTGATGAGGGTGTTGGGCTGAACTGGGATTCCATGAAAAATCCCAATGCCAAGGACGATGTGGACCGTGTTTGTGCGGATCCTATTCGCAAGCTGGGCCATGATGAACGATTCATTGGACCGGCATTGCTGTGCTTGAAATATGGTATGGTGCCATATTTTTTGGCCAGAGGCGCAGCGTACCTGCTAAGATATGAAAATGAGAAAGACGCGAGTGCTGTGGAGATTCAGGCGTACCGCAAGGAACAGGGCAATGAAAAAACCATTTTGAAATACTGTGGGCTGGATCGGGGCATTGAGAGCGAGGATGTATTATTCCAGTTGATTTTAGGGCAGATGGAGGAGCTGGAAGATCATGACTGGCAGGGCGCAAAAGCCTGGCAGATGGTAGATTGAAAAAATAAAAGAGCAAGCTATGCTTGCTCTTTTTTTGTAGAAAGACAGCAAAGCTGCATTCCTACATGCGGGGTGCGATGCACAGAAATTACTGTACGTTATCGCGGCTCTGTTTGTTTTGCTGCTTTACCTCAGCGGAATCGAACGAAGAAGAGCTCTGAGAATGCTGAGCGCTCTGCTTGTTCATCTGCTGGGTCTTCTGCATCTTGTTTTTCTTTGCCATGATTTATCACCTCGAAATTAGTATGGGATTTTGCAAGGTTCCTATGCTGGCAAATGATTACAAAGAAAAAAGGCGCTGTCAGCGCCTTTTCAGGAAAAATTTTACATTTTTTCTGGCAGTATCTTGTTGAGAATTACACCTAGAATGGCGCAGATGGCAATGTTGCTGATGGTAAAGGATTCCGTGATTTGGATACCGCCTGAAAGCCCGAGCCCGCTGACAAGCATGACGGCGACGATCATTAGATTGCGGCTATGGGTAAAATCAAGCTGTGCCTCTACCAGGGTGCGCATGCCGACAGCGGAGATCATCCCGAAAAGGATGATGGACACGCCTCCCATGACAGGACCGGGGATAGAGGAAAGAAATGTTTGAAATACGCCTAAAAAGCTCATAAGAATCGCAAAAACAGCCGCAATGCGCAGCGTTGTAGGATTATAGTTTTTCGTAACGGCCAATACACCGGTATTTTCACTGTAAGTGGTATTGGCCGGGCCGCCCAAGCAGCCTGCTGCCATGGTAGCCAGCCCATCGCCGAGCAAGGTGCGGTGAAGCCCGGGGTCTTGCATGAAGTTTTTCCCGACAACAGCGCCGTTGGTAGTAATATCGCCGATATGCTCCATGAAAGTAACCAATGTTGTAGGGGCAATGATGAGAATGGCGCTCAAATCAAATTTTGGCAAAAGGAAGTGGGGGGCGCTGATGCCTAAGCTGCCGGCTGAAAATACGGAAAAATCCACTTGCCCCATGATAGCCGCCACAATGTAGCCTACTGCAATACCGAACACAATAGGAACGAGCTTGAAAAAGCCTTTACAGAAAATCGACACGATAATCATAGTGGCAACCACCGATACGGCGATGACCCAGCGCATCCAGAGCACGTCTGGAACAGCGGTTGTGCTGGCCAAGATATTATCAAAGGCCGTGGGCGCCAATGTCAGGCCGATGACTACGATCATAGGGCCTGTGACGACGGGAGGAAAAAAGCTTGTAACCCGCGCAACGCCGAATAATTTGACCAGGAGGGCCAGCACAAGATACAAGGCTCCGGCGACAATGATCCCCCCTGTTACATAAGGGAAAGCGGCCTGATAAGCCGGCAGGGAGGTATAGTTGGCCATCCCGGCATCTACGCCGCTATACATACAAGCGGTGATCTGGATGACCCCGATGAATGCAAAGCTGGAACCAACAAAAACAGGCACCTTCCCCTTTGTGCAAAGATGAAAGATCAGTGTGCCGAGCCCGGCGGTAAACAGCGCGACATTGGGGTTCAGGCCGGTTAGGATGGGGACCAATACCGTCGAACCAAACATGGCGAACAGGTGCTGGATCCCTAGCAATAAGTTTTTGCCAACGCCCATGTTGGCAGGGGACTGCTGCATATACATATCCTCCTTTGTTGAGATAGGCTCTTGAAATGAGCCTCATAAAAAAAGCCCTGTATAAAAACAAGGGACAAGTCAGGATGACTGGACAAAGGCAGATGAAAATATCTTGAATAAGTATAGCATACGATTTGAGTATTCTCAATGGAAAAAACATAGAAATGACGAATTTATGACAAATTTATCGAGCTGTTTTCAAACGATATCCTTGCGAACAGAGAGGCTTGCATGCTATACTGAATTAAATTGCGTATATTAGGATCTCTTCAAGGATATTTAGACACTTGGATATTGGGAAAGGTCTGAATACGGAAGGGATTTTTCTTATTTACAGGCAAATGCCTGGCAGTGTGTATGGGGAAAGGATCGTAAAAATGGAATTTAAGCAAATGGCCCTTTCAAACGAGATGCAGCGGGCAATTCAGGAAATGGGATTCACTGACATGACAGAGGTTCAGGAAAAGACCATACCTGAAATGATGGCGGGTAAGGATGTCATCGCAAAAGCACCGACAGGAACTGGAAAGACCTGTGCGTTTGGCGTGCCGCTCCTTGAACAAATGGATGGGCAGGAGGATGCGCTTCAATGCCTGATTTTAGCGCCTACCAGAGAATTGACCAGCCAAATCACAGAGGATTTGCGCGCTATGGCAAAGTACAAGGAAGGGCTTCGTATTGTCAGCGTGTATGGGGGGCAGTCCATGCAGCGGCAAATAGAGCATTTGAAAAAGAAACCACAGGTTATTGTGGCAACACCAGGCCGGCTGCTGGATCATATGAAAAGAAAGACAGTTAAACTGCACGCGCTGAAGACAATCGTTTTGGATGAAGCAGATGAAATGCTGGATATGGGATTTATCAAGGACGTAACAAGCATTTTAGACCGATGTCCCAAGAAAAAACAGGTAGTGATGTTTTCGGCCACGATTTCAAGAGAGGTTATGGATATTTCCTGGCTGTACCAGAGAGAGGTTGTGGAGATTACAGTACTTCCCAAGGAGAAAAATGAGCCGAAGATTGCACAGTATAGCCTGCATGCAGAGGGAGATGAAAAGCTGCAGGTGCTTGCACGGCTGCTGCACCAGGCAGATTGGCAGCGGGTCATGATCTTTTGCAATACAAAATACATGGCGGATCGCCTGGCAAAACGATTGCGGGCGCGGGAGATTGAGGCAGACTGCCTGCATGGGGATATCAAGCAAAGTGTTCGCAACAAAGTAATGAAGGATTTTAGGGAAGGGAAATTCCCTGTCCTAGTGGCTACGGATGTAGCGGCACGCGGCATTGATGTAGATGATATTGATGCAGTAATCAATTTTGATATGCCGGCGGACAATGCTTCCTACCTGCATCGGATCGGAAGGACGGGCCGGGCCGGAAAAGAGGGCGTGGCCTATTCGCTGGTATCCATTACAGAGACAGACCGGCTGGAGTCTATCATGCGGTGGACAAAGCATCAAATTACGGCGCTTCGCATGGATGCAGAAGGAAACCTGGAGGAGGCGCCGAAAGAGATAGCAAGAAAAACGGCAGCCCCTATGAGAAGGCGGAGACGGCGCCGATAAAAATTGCGCTTGACGGAGGCGGGCAGAATTTGTTATACTAACCTCTGCAAGCCGAAGTGGTGGAATTGGCAGACGCGTTGGACTCAAAATCCAATGTAGGCAACTACGTGTGGGTTCAAGTCCCACCTTCGGCACCACATCGGAACGAGTTGCGCTCGTTCCGATTTTTTTATTTTATAAAAAATCAGTCACCCGCGCCACGGTTCCTCCTTTTCGGCAAAAAAGTCACGCTGCGCCTGCGCTGTCCGCTTGTAAACGCGCTCACAACACTTTGGCTTGCTGTGGGCTTTTTGCGGGGTAGTGCGATGGTTCCTTACTGGCATCTTTTTTGTAGCGCAAACCCGGTATCCAATACCGTGACCTATTTTGATAGGTTGCGGTATTTTTATGCTTCCAAGCGCACTCCCGCAATTATATAATGGTGTATATATCAACAGAAGGGGCGTTAGTGTGGATGTGGGCTGCGGTTTTTTTCATAATGCTGATTCTATTCATTGCGGCAGGAGGAGCAAAAAAGAAATCGCCTAAAAATGAACGAAAGGATAGCAAAGAGATAACGGAAGAAGATATATTTATGATGTTTATGCTAGAGCGCCATAAGGACGATCGGAAATAAAGGATGAGGGATGAACGAAAAAGAAGTGCTTGGATGGAAGGGCTTCTTTTTTCTTAAAGGCGTGGAAACACTGAAAAATGGGAAATGATGAGGTATAATAGGATCAAAAGGCGAAAGGGGCAGAAAGGTGTGCAGAGATCATTGTTTGAAAATCAGGGGCATGACCCTTTGGCCAGCCGATTACGGCCAGAAACGCTGGAGGGATATGTTGGCCAGACGCATTTGCTGGGCAAAGGGAAGGTACTGCGGCAGCTGATCGAGCAGGATCAGATTTGTTCTATGATCTTTTGGGGCCCGCCCGGCGTAGGCAAAACGACATTGGCGCGTATCATTGCAGAGAAAACACGGGCCAGGTTTGTAGACTTTAGTGCCGTAACAAGCGGCATAAAGGAAATCAAAAAGGTGATGACAGAAGCGGATCACAGCAGAATGCTGGGGGAAAAGACCGTTTTGTTTGTGGATGAGATCCATCGGTTCAACAAAGCGCAGCAGGATGCGTTTTTGCCGTTTGTGGAAAAAGGAAGCATCATTTTGATTGGCGCGACAACGGAAAATCCTTCCTTTGAGGTAAACTCGGCATTGCTGAGCCGATGCAAGGTGTTTGTATTGCAGCCGTTGTCTGTACAAGAGCTAAAAACATTATTGCACCGTGCTTTAGCGGATGAAAGGGGTTTTGCAAAGCAGCAGATAAAAATTCAGGAGGAATGGCTGGAGATGATTGCGGCGTTTGCCAACGGCGACGCCAGGGTAGCGCTGAATACGCTGGAGATGGTGGTGCTTAACGGCAAAAAGGAAGGCGATGCCGTTGAGGTCTCCCGTGAGATGGTGGAGCAGTGTATCGGCCAGAAGTCTTTGCTGTATGATAAAAACGGGGAAGAACACTACAATCTCATTTCTGCGCTGCACAAATCCATGCGCAACAGCGACGCAGATGCGGCTGTCTACTGGCTGGCCCGCATGCTGGAAGCAGGAGAGGATCCATTGTATGTAGCTAGGCGTTTGGTGCGTTTTGCAGACGAGGATGTTGGCATGGCGGACAGCCGTGCCATCGAAATCGCTGTGGCAGCCTATCAGGCCTGCCATTTTATCGGGATGCCGGAGTGTACGGTGAACCTGACACATGCAGTGGTCTATTTAGCGATGGCGCCTAAGAGCAATGCCTTGTACATAGCATATGAATCCGCCAAAGGGGATGCAATGAAAATGCTTGCAGAGCCGGTGCCGCTGCAGCTGCGCAATGCACCGACCAAGCTGATGAAGGAGCTGCATTATGGAGAAGGATATCAGTATGCGCATGATGCGTCTGAAAAGCTGACGGATATGCAGTGCCTGCCTGAATCGCTGAAGGATAGACGGTACTATCGCCCAACAGAGCAGGGCTCAGAAGCAAAGGTGAAGCAACGTATGCAGCAGATTGCGCAATGGCATCGCCAGCACGATCTGAATAAAGAATAGGAAAAAGGCTTCTATGCAGCAGGCATAGGGGCTTTTTTGCAGGAAAAGGCAAAAGAAAAAAGACGCATTTGATAAAATTTTGGCGGAGGGCTATGCGCAGGTACAGGGGTGCTTTTTTGATTTTTACTATGGGGTATGATAAAATCATCTATAAAACAAAGGAGGCGGCGCCATGCCTACATTGATTGCGATTGACGGAAACAGCCTTCTGTTCCGTGCTTTTCATGCCTTGCCGATATTAACGGATGCAAAGGGGCGCTATACCAATGCGGTATACGGGTTCATGGGCATGCTCATTCGTTTGATCCAAGAGGAAAAACCGGATTATTTGGCGGTGGCGTTTGATCTAAAAGCGCCGACCTTTCGCCATTTACAATATAAAGATTATAAAGCGGGCCGAAAGGCGACCCCTGAGGAGCTGATCCCACAGTTTGAGCTTTTGAAACAGACGCTGGGGGAATTAGGGATTGCCGTGTTGTCCTGCGAAGGATATGAAGCGGACGATATTTTGGGCGCAATGGGAGCGCTGGCAAAGCAAAATGGCTGCCAGGCGCTGCTGGTTACGGGAGACAAGGACGCATTGCAGCTGGTAGGCGGGCCGGTCAAGGTCCTATATACCAAGCGCGGTATTTCAGATACCGACCTGATGGATGCTGAGGCGGTAAAGAAAAAGATGGGTGTTTACCCGGAGCTTGTAGCAGACCTAAAAGGACTGATGGGCGATAGTTCTGACAATATCCCGGGCGTGCCGGGCGTGGGCCCCAAAACGGCGGCCAAGCTGCTGGACAAATTCGGCACGCTGGAAGAGGTATTGGCACATGCGGAGGAGGCAGGCGGCCCGAAGCTTCGGCAGTCGCTGATAACCTATGCAGACCAGGCCAGACAAAGCAAATTTTTAGCGACCATTGATCCCAAAGTGCCTTGTGATTTCCAATTGGAAGGAATTGCGTTTGCGGGGGTCGACGAGTCCGTCTGGACGCCGGTATTTACAGACCTTGGCTTTTCAACACTGGCCAAGCGGCTGGGGCTCGCTGCGGACAGCCAAGAGGCCCAGGCGGCTGCGCTGCCGGAGATAACGACCCGAAGAGTCGAGAGCCTGGCGCAATGGCGCGAAGTGATAAGCGCCTGCCCGCAGACTGTGGCATTGTATGAAGACAAAGAGGGGCTGCATCTGGCGGTTTCCGACACAGAAGAAGTGTATGCTGCGTTTTCACAGACATTGCTGGGCGATGGGGTGGACCCTTACGCAGCGTTGGAGATGCTGGCCCCCATGATGGCGGACGCCAGCATCGAAAAGATTTTATACGATGCAAAAAGCTGGGCACATACCATGCGCCAATGGGGGGTAGAGATACGAGGCGAGTGCCAGGATGTAATGCTGGCGGCCTATGTGGAAAATCCGGCCCAGGGGCAAAAGGATATACAGGCCTTATGCCAGACACACGGGCTTTTGGCGCCTGACCAGGCCGCCAATGCCTGCACCATGCTCCGGCTTTACCGCAAGATAGAGGCAGGACTAAAGCAATGGCGTGGCTTTGAAGTATATCAGACACTGGAGCTGCCGCTATGGCGTGTGCTGTTTGCTATGGAATGTACCGGCTTTCGCTTGGATCTGGCACAGCTGCACGATTTGGCACAGCAGTATGCTGAACGAATCAAAGAGCTGGAAGAAGAGATCTATGGCCTGGCGGGGGAGCAATTTAACATCAACTCTACCAAGCAGCTGGGAGAGGTATTGTTTGAAAAGCTGCGGCTGCCGGCCTGGAAAAAGACAAAGACGGGCTATTCGACGGATGTGGAGGTGCTGGAGCAGCTAAAAGGACAGCATCCCATCATTGCGTGTATTTTGGAATATAGAAAAGCGGCAAAGCTGAAGAGCACGTATTTGGACGGATTACAGGCGTTGGCAGACCAGAGCAATGGCAGAGTCCATACGAGATTCCACCAAAATATTACGCTGACGGGGCGCATCTCTTCTTCCGAGCCAAATTTGCAGAACATCCCTGTACGCACGGAGGAAGGACGGGAGATCCGCAGGGCCTTTATCCCGTCAGGGCAGGGCCGCATATTGGTGGTGGCGGACTATTCGCAGATCGAGCTGCGCATTCTGGCACATATGGCCCAGGAGGACACAATGATCGATACCTTCCGGCATGGCGGAGATATACATACGGCCACGGCGGCGAAGGTATACGGGATTGATCAGGAGGGTGTGACAAAGGAAATGCGCTCATCGGCCAAGGCGGTGAACTTTGGCATTGTCTATGGCATTTCGGATTTTGGGCTGTCCAGAAATCTTAACATCCCCCGTAAGCAGGCAGCTGCATTGATAGAGAGCTATTTTGAGACATATCCCAAAATCAGGGGATATATGGATCGGTGTATAGCGGATGGGCGTGCGCAGGGGTATGTGGAGACCATGTATGGGCGCCGGAGGTATACGCCGGAATTGACAAGCAAAAATTATAATGTGCGCTCCTTTGGAGAAAGGGCGGCGATGAACGCGCCGATCCAGGGCACGGCGGCAGACATCATTAAGGCGGCAATGATTCATGTGCATGAGACGCTGAAAAAGCAATGCCCTCAAGCAAAGCTTATCTTGCAGGTGCATGATGAGCTGATTGTAGATGCGCCGGAAGCGGAGGCAGAAAATGTCAAGAGGATTTTAACCGATTGTATGCAGAATGTGCTGCCGCTGGATGTGCCGTTGATTGCGGAGGCGGATTCAGGGAAGAATTGGTTGGAGGCAAAATGACAAAACAAATCGGACGGTTTGTAATTGGCATTACAGGCAATATTGGAGCCGGGAAAAGCACCGTAACCCGAGCGCTGGCCAAAGCGGGCGCTTATGTGCTGGACGCTGATGCAATGGCCAGAGAGCTGCAAGCGCCGGGCAGCGAAGCGGTCTGCGCCATAGCAAAAGAATTTGGGGCACGGTTTGCGCCGGAAGGTATCTTGGACCGCAGGGCGCTGGCTGATTTGGTATTTGATGATGAAACAGCGCGGGTGCGGCTGAATATGCTGATGTGGCCACGGCTCATCGAACAGACAAAGCGCAGGCTGCATGGATTGACAGGCGTCTGTATCATTGATGCGGCATTGCTGATAGAGTCCGGGCTGCATACGGTCTGTGATGAGGTCTGGCTGATTACGGCGCCGGAGGAGGTTCGGTGCGTACGCATCATGCAAAGAGACGGCTTGACACAGCAGCAGGCGTGGCAGAGAATCAAAAGCCAAATGCCTGAGGCTCAAAAGAAGGAGCAGGCCGACTATCTGCTGGATAGCACGGGGGGAGAGCATCGGCTGATTGAGCAGGCATGCGCGCTGTACGACCGTGCTGTGGGGGGACTTTATGACAAAAAGTAAAACGACAACTTATCCGGCCAGAAGCAGCAGGCAAACAGGCCGCAGGAGAAAGCAGCGCAAGCTGTGGCAGCTGTGGGTTGTGCTGGGCCTTTCTATTATAATATTGGCACTGCTGGCACTTGTGGGGTATCCTTATGCAAAAAAGCTGGCCTATCCGCTGAAATATGAGGCATATATCACCGAATACGCCCAAGCAAATGCGCTGGACCCGTATCTTGTATGCGGGGTGATTCATACGGAGAGCCATTTTGATATGGAGGCAGAGTCGCGGGTAGGCGCCATTGGCCTGATGCAGATCATGCCGGATACGGGAGAATGGATCGCAAAGAAGATGTCGATCAAGGATTATAGCCAAGCAAAGCTGAAAGATCCTGAAACCAACATTCGTATGGGATGCTGGTATTTGAAATATTTGATGGATAAGTTTGATGGAGATATGACCCTGGTTTTGGCTGGCTACAATGCGGGGCCAAACCGAGTGACCCAGTGGCTGGAGGATGAAAAGTATAGCCAGGATGGGAAATTAACGGACATTCCTTATCAAGAGACTGAGGAATATGTAAAGAAGGTACAAAATGCGAAAGAGATGTATGAATCCTATTATACGCTGGAGTCATAGGCTCATCTGTGTATCGCTTTGCTGTCTGCTGATTTTGGCAGGCTGCGGCGGGCAGGAGACAGCAGTGCCCAGCCCATCGCCTAGCGAAAGCCAATCACAGGCAACGCCTGTTTCGGGCGGCAGCATGACCATCGTAATGCCGAACAATGCCCCTCTGAAACCGCTGGAAACAACACAAAGAGAGCTGGTGGATCTTTTTTCCTTGATCTACGATAGCCCGCTGCAATACGATGATACGCTGAAGCTTCAGCCTAATGTTGTGGAACGCTGGAGTTTATCGGAAGATGGGCTTACCTGGACCTTTGTATTACGGAAAGATGTGACCTATCACAATGGACAAACGGTAAAAGCCAAGGATGTTGTGGCTTGCATCAATGAACTGAAGAAGATAGATGCTGATGAAAACAGGGATTCGATCTATGCGGTGAATATGGATTTGATTGCATCGGCCGCTGCCGTGGATGATATAACCTTTACCATCACGGCTACGCAAAAGACAAACCGTGTGTTAGCGGCCCTGGTATTTCCAATTATACCGGACACAGCCATTGGCACTTCTTTACCGACGGGATGCGGCCCGTATAAGGTGGTCTCCAATGATTCGGGGAAAGTGATGGAGTTGGAGGCCAATGATTCTTGGTGGAAGCGCACCCCGTATCTTTCTAAAATTACGGTGAAAGGGATACAGGACCCTGATACAGCGCTGACGAGTATGGATGTGAACTTGGTAGACCTGGTGCATACAGATTCCTTGACAGCTTCCGGCTATAAACAGCCTGGCAGCCGTGATGTCTATGAGGTGATGACACAGGAATACGAATGTATCATTCCCAATTTGCAGAACTCAAAGATGCAGGATGTGCAGATGAGGCAAGCCATCATCGCTGCCTTGGATAGAAAGACCATCATTACCGAGACGTATCTATGGCATGCGGTTACGGTGGATGCGCCTGTGCCTCCGGATGCGTATTACTATGACCAAACGCAGCAGCAGCATGAATACAATCCAGGGAAGGCGACAACTTTGTTAGGGGAGCTTGGCTATCAGGATAGTGATGGCGATGGATTTTTAGATCAAAACGGACAAAAGCTTACGATGAATATCATTGTCAACGAAAATACCTTAAGCAGTGCGCGTGCCGATGCTGCGAAGGTAGCGGCGCAGCAGCTGCAAAAGATCGGGATTGATGCAACGGTGACAGTGATGACATGGTCGGATTATCAGATTGCGCTGCAGAATGGAAATTTTGATTTGGCGTTTGCAGGGTTCTCGATTCCGAAGGACGGTGATGTAAGCTTCTTACTGCATAGTACCAGAGGAAAATACAATTATGGCAGATACACTTCCGCCACGATGGACTCATATTTGGATGAGCTTGCAGCTGCGGCTACGGAGGAGGAGGTAAAGGCTGCTTCTTCCAAAGTGCAGCATTTATGGAGCGATGAGCTTCCTATCATCAGCTTGTATTTTAAGACAAACTCCGTTGTATGCTCGGCAAAGATAAAGGGGATCCCCACCATGAGGGATATGGATATTTTTAAGGATATAGACCAATGGTACATTTTGCAGCAGGGAGACGAAAACAAGGCCAATGCGCCGGAATGATCCGCAGAGTTTGAGAAGAAGAGGTTGACTTTTATGTATTTTCCTCTATAATGAATAGGTGACAATTTCTATTGTTTCCTATTTGCGAGAGTGCTGGAATAGGCAGACAGGCACGTTTGAGGGGCGTGTGTCGCAAGGCGTACGGGTTCAAGTCCCGTCTCTCGCACCAAACCAATATAATCCGAACTTGTTTTCAATGGGAGATGGGTTCGGATTATTTGTTTTCTTTGGGTGTTACGAAACTACCTATTTTCGTAATGCGGTAAACGTAATCCTGTCTTTATCCAAACCAAGGGACCAATGTATTGGATAGAATGTTGATTAAATCAACAATTTCGAAAATGTAGCAATCGTTCTATTCAGAGCTCAGGAGATAGAAATATGGAAATAATCGGATTAAAAGTGAAACACAGTGTTTTTGGCGTTGGTGTGATCGTCGAAAGGAACGATGACTACATAACAGTAGAGTTTGCCACAAAAACCGGTAAGTTTATGTACCCAGATGCTTTTGAAAAGTTTATGAAAGTAGAAGATCCCGATATGCAGCTGGCAATCGTGAATATCATCAAAAATTCAAAGGAGACCAATCAGAAACACCAGGATGAGGAAACTACATATAAAGTGACCGAGGAACAGCGTTGCATGGATCCCGCCGTGGTTGCACCAAAGACAGAGAAATCCAAAACGCTCAATGCAATGTTTGCACCGGATTATCATGTAGAGAAGATGGCCAGACACCCCATTTTTACCTATCGGCAGGTGGAGGCTCAGTTTGGAATTCGCATTTCTGGATTTGGTAGAGGCATCAATTCAACAGATAATACCGTAGTTTTGATTTCCTCTATCGGAAAAGCCAATGGAAATTTTGTGTATCACGATAAGTGGACTGTGGATGGTGATTACTTGTATTCTGGCGAAGGCAAAACCGGTGATCAGACTATGACCAAGGGAAACCTCGCAATCAGAGATGCGGCGCGAAACGAGAAGAAAATTCACCTATTCATCAAGTTTTCTCCCCAGGAGTATTACTACCAGGGCGTCTTTGAGCTTGTTGATTATACTTACGAAAACGATAAGGACAAGGACGGTGAAATCCGTAAGGAATACAAGTTCCGTCTGAGAAAAGTGAGCGGTGTATAAAAATACTTGAAGCAACAGCCATGATTATCCGTTACAATGACAAAATTTTTATATGCCAACGCCCTGCATATAAAAACTGTGAGCAGTTATGAGAATTTCTCAGAGTGCATCGAGTGCGTGCATCAGGAAGAACTGGGGTTACACTATGCGTGGAGCGTGAGCTTATAGATCTCCTACATGAATATAGAGCGGTTTCATAGCATGAGAAGTATGAGGCAAAAAGCGTTGCCATGCGCCAGCATGGCAACGCCTGTCTTTTGCGATGGCCTCATCCTAAAATAGAGACGCATTGATCTGTATTCGCTTTGGTGCTTTTGCTCAAATAGACCGTAAGATCCCCCATCCGATCATGCCTTGGCAGCAAATTCGGTCAGGTCTTTTTTCGATACATGATTTAGCATCTGGCCAGGCATCCATTTGGTCGTCTGGGCACAAAGCGGTTTCAATACTTCTAAAGTTTTCCCAAACCCACTTCCACCGGAGGTGGCAAAGGGAAGAATGGTTTTTCCGGAAAAATCATAGCTTTCTAAAAAGGTATGGATAATGGTGGGTGCAGTATACCACCAGATGGGGAATCCTAAGAAAATAGTGTCATAATCGGCTATATTGCCCAAACCCTCGGCGATTTCGGGACGGGAATGAGGATCCTTCATTTCAAGAGAGCTGCGGCTGCGCGTATCCCTCCAGTCTAGATCAGCATTTGTATAGGGATGAATAGGCTTGATTTCAAATAGATCGGCCCCAGCGGCCTGGGCAAGCTGTTTGGCAATATTCCTTGTAACGCCGGTGGCGGAAAAGTAGGCAACGAGTTTTTGGGTCATACGCTTATATCCTCCTTATAAGTTGAAATAATATGTATCAGAAACAGGCTTTCACCATTGGTTGGCCGTTTGTTCTCCAGGTATCTCAACGGCAATATGGCCAAACCAGCAGCCTTAGCCCCCTGCCAACGTAAAGCGTTGACAGGGATGGAAACGACCATGGAGAGATAGCCTGCCTGCCTTCTTTTTGGTACCATCCTTTTCCAGCCGTGCAGATCAGAATTTGACCGCCTCCGCTTTTGATATGGCGGATAGCCAATGATTGCGGCAACCCGGCTCAAAGGTCACATTGGCAAGAAAGGCTGCATTGGCCTTCGGGCCCATCAAGGGAAGGAGCAAGGATAATACTGTGCATAGGCATCGTTAGGCATACCCAACCCAAAGATATTCTGCGCACTAAATTGCTCTTTGCTTTGAAATTTTCTTTTGCCACCTCCGGAAAGGGCATTGCTCAGCTTTGTTTCCCATCATTGCAGGACTGCATCAGCGGATAATGCAGAGAATCCACACGATCCAACAGATGTTCTTTTCGATGTATTTCAGCAAGAAAATCCGTCCTTCGCCGTTCCAGCATTTGGAAGCGTTGCTGGACGGTACAACGGTTGGCAGGGAAGAGATTTGATGAAAAAATAGAGGCCCAGAAACCGAGACATCCAAAGTATAATGCATCGCAAGGGATAAGGCCAATGCTTATTTCTCATTGATAGAAATACGGTTTATGTATTCCTTGGAAAATTCCACAAAGGCATGAACAGCGGGCGACATCATCTGGTTTTTCTTCCAGGCCAATACCGTATGGCTTTCCAGTTTTGGAGACAGGGGAATGTAATGCATCCCGTTGTAATGGCAATCTAGCCGGAGATTCAGAAAGACCCCAATGCCTTGACGCCCCATAGAGGCCAGATTATAGGGAAGGTTTCCGCTGGCAACGATATGCAACTGCTCAGGCTCTTTTCCCAGCCAGTGCAAAAGCTCCTGTTGAATGAGATCGCGGCGCGTCAAAATAAGAGGTCTGTTGACGAGATCGCCAGGTACGATACATTCCTTTTCTGCCAAATCGGAACGCTCCGAGACAAGGACGCCCCATTCCTCACAGATGGGGCTGCGGATAAACTCATACTTGCCGACCTCCACAGGCTCCAACAAAAAGCCGATATCCAAAAGCCCCTGCTCGATACACTCTTTGATATTGTCGGAATTGCCGCTGTATACCTCATATTGAATGGCGGGGTGCCGATGATGAAAGGCAGCGAGAATCTCCGCGAGCAAGCGGCTGTTTTGGTATTCGCCGCTGCCAATGGCGAGCGTACCGCTCAGCTCAGCTTTTTGCTTAAGCTCACACTTGGTTTTTTCGGCCAGGGAGACAAGCTCTTGCGCCCGCCGTTTCAAAAGTAGCCCTTGCTCGGTCAAGGTGATATTATGGCTGTTTCTGATAAATAATTTTGTGCCAAGCTCTGCCTCCAGCTGCATCATTTGACGGGATAAAGTCGGCTGGGTAACATGAAGCAGTGCTGCTGCCTTGGTGATGTTTTCTTCTCTGGCGATTGTCAGAAAATAGCTTAAAACTCGAAGCTCCAAAAAAGCACCTCCTGACTTTAGTAGAACACATTTGTCCCTTCTTTTCAATACGAAAGCGCAGAGAAGGAGAGATGGAGAGAGCACGAATGGAAAGCCGCATATTGATGTATGCGGCTTTCTCAAGAAAGTCAGTGTAATAAGATACGATTGAGCCTTGCGCCTAAGCGGCTGAGGAGCTCATTGGAAATTGTACCAGCTTGTTCCGCCAATTCCGCAGCGGAGAGGGAGAGCGGCCCGGAAGCGCCGATGAGTACCGCTGTATCGCCGGCGGAGACCTGGGGGATGTCCGTAACATCCACGATGGTTTGATCCATGCATATTTTCCCCAGGATGGGCGCCTTTTGCCCATGGAGCAGCACATACCCGCGGCCGTCGGACAGGCTGCGCGGCAGCCCATCCGCATACCCGATGGCAATCGTAGCGATTTTCATAGTACGGCCGGCGGTAAAGGAAAAACCATATCCAGCAGACTCCTCCGCATACAACGGCTTTACGGTGGCTACACGCGCCTTGAGGGATAAAACCGGCTGTAGCCGGCATGCGCAGGCATCGGTATCCGCTTGCGTGCTCAAAATACCGTATAGCGCGATACCAACGCGTGCATAGTCTCCCCCTAATTCAGGATAATTCAGCACGCCGTAGCTGGCCAGCAGATGGGCATAGGGACAGGGCAGGCCACGTTTTTTTAGTTCACGAAGCACAGACTGAAAGGCCATGGACTGCACCTTGGTAAAGGCCTTGCAGCGGGGTGAGAGGGAATCATCGGCGGAAAGATGCGTGAAGATGCCGTCGATCTGCAGCTGTTTGCGGGCAAACAGCGATGCGATCTGGTCTATATTTTCGCTGCGCTCTCCTAGACGATGCATGCCGGTATCTATTCCGATATGGACATGCAGCTTTTTTCCATACGCACACAAGCTCTCTGCATATGCGCTGTCTATGACTGTTTGGGATAAACGGTAGCGGTGCAGGAGATAGGCTTGCGAAGGATGCGTGTAGCCGAGAATGAGAATTTCTCCAGAAATCCCGTTTTTTCGGAGCTCGATCCCCTCATGAAGGCTGGCTACACAGAAATGCCGGATGCCTAGGCGCTGCAATTCTTTACAGATGGGTACAGAGCCATGCCCATAAGCATTGGCCTTGACAGCAGGCATCAGCTGACAGGAACGGGGAAGCCTGCTTTGCAGGAGCGCAAGATTATGGGCAAGGGCTTGGCTGTCCAATTCTATCCAGGCTCTTCCTTTTGAAAAGGAGGGCCGGGGCTGCGGCAGAACGAGAGTGATCAAATAAGCAGCACCCAGCGAAGCAAGGGAGACAACGGCGAAATGGAGCAGGCTTTGCTCGACAAGCAAGGGAACCAAGTGCAGTGCCTTGGCAGATGCCCGGACCAATACGATAACGGCGGGGTGAAGGAGATAGATCCAGGCGGCGATGTCGCGGATTCTATGACAGGCCGGACGTTGCCAGGACAGCACAAGCTGATAGAGAAAGACCATGACAGGAAGCAAGCAAAGATACATGCTGTCGTGCCGCGGCCATCCAAGATGGCGCAACAGAAAGGCTTCGGCCGTCATAGCAAACAGCGAGAGACAAAGGCCTGCGGCGGATTTAGAACGATTGACAGCAGGCATCGTGGTTCCGGGGGACAGCAAAGCGCCCAGGACAAGAAAGGCAGGCGCAAAAAACAATCCGTTTCGCGTATAGGAAAAGAGTTGGAACCCGCCTTGATAAAGGGCATCCAGCAGGGGGACAGACTGGGTTAAGCCATAGTAACTGTCGCCCAAAAGCCCGATTAGATACAGAATCAGAGAAATGGACAGAGAGCCGCCTAGAGAGAGCTTTCGGCTCATCAAGTAGACAAGGCAAAGGCCAATCAGGCAGGCAGGGAAATACCAAAGGTGGTAAAAGGTACCGTCGAACAGCAAGAGACGCAGAGCGCCGCCCAGGGTAAGCGCTTGATAGTGCCCGCCATACAGGCCAATGGGAAAATACAATACGATGGCGACGCCATAGAGCAGAGAGAGCCTTTTTAGAGATTTGACAAGGACGGGCCGGGCATCTCCCGATTGATAAAAGCGGGAAACGGTGAACTGTCCTGTGACCATAAAGAAAAACGGGACAGCGACCCTGGCCAAAACACGGGTAAGAAAGAAATCTGCTTCTGTGCCAAAACAGGTAAGCGGCGAGGTATGGATTGCAATGACGAGAAAAGCGGCGGCCAATCGAAACGCATCAAGCCCCCCGTAATTCCGTTTTGCGTGCATGGGTTTGCCTCCATTCCGTTAAGATAAATCCGTCAGTATTATTGCCGGAGATGCTATATGGGGCGGCGCCGTCGATCTCCAGGCAGGTAGGGGTGCTTAGGTCTGCTTGCAGATAGGAGACCAGAACCTCCTGGCCGCCGCAAAGGATATGATAAGCGGCCTGTCCATGGCGGTACTGCTTGATGAAGGCAAGATATTCTTCCAGCACTAGATGGTTCTGCTCCATGATCTTGGCATGCGGCACGCCGACATAGCGAAAGTGCCATGGCTCGTGCGCGATGCCGGTAATGTGCTCTTTGCCTGCCGGATAGCGCTCTATAAACCCGTAGTCCGCTGCTTTGCGGCGGAAGGTTTGGCAAAGGCCGCTGTAAGGGAACTCTGGACGGATAAAATCAATATGAGCCTGTTTTTGCCCAAGGTCGATGGCGAGCCCGGTCTGGTGCTCGCTGTGGCCTGGCAGGGCCACGTATTTTTGGGTAAAGGCCAACCCGTTGTCCCGGATCGAATCGTCCCAGATCTGCTGCTGCTCAGCCTGCGCCCGCCAGCCGCTGACAGGGACGATGTGCCGCCAGCCTTGGAAAGAATCCATCAAGCTGGAAAGAAGAACCGCGGCTCTGCGCTGCAGGCAAACGGAAGGATAGTGCTCCAGCACAGGGACCAGGTGAGACTGGGGATCTGGGCGATAGCCGGCCTCAGCGTTGACGAGGATTAGGCTGCCGGTATGGATCTCATTTCGGGAGAGCAGAAGCGTTTTCATTGCTCCACCGCCTGTTCGATGATGCGATCCAATACATCGGAAAGGGAATAGCCGGCTGCCTTCATCATGCCGGGATACCGGCTGTGCTCCGTGAAGCCGGGAATGGTGTTGACTTCATTGAATACGATTTCGCCCGAAGGCGTTAAAAACAGATCGACGCGGGCAAACCCGGCGCAGCCAAGCGCACGGTACACCTGTTTGGCCGTTTGCTTGATCTCCTCGGCCTTGGCGTCGCTGATTCGTGCCGGCACATGGATGGATGCGCTTTGGAGGGTATATTTTTCCGTAAAATCGAAAAAACCCTGGGAAAGCTCGATCTCATCGACTGCGCCGGTCAGGAGCGTTTTGGAGCCCAGCACTGCACAGCCTATCTCAAACCCTTCTATATTTTCTTCGAGGATGATTTGGTCATCATAGAGAAAAGCACAGTCGATGGCCTTGGCAAGCTGTTCCGGCGTTTCTACCCGGGTAATGCCGAAGGAGGAACCGGCTTTTACGGGCTTTACATACAAGGGGTACCCGATTTTTGTGGCAAAGGAACTGGCTTTGTGAAAATCTGAATCTGTGTCCAAAACCAATCCCTGCGGCACACGCACGCCTGCCAAGGAAGCCAGCTTATGAGCGCGGTCCTTGTCCATGCAAAGCGCGGAGGCCAAAACGCCGCAGCCCGCCAGGGCAATGCCTGTCATGGCGATGGCGCCCTGGATGGTACCGTCCTCTCCGTTTTTTCCATGAAGCACAGGAAACGCTACGTCTATGGGCAACGAAGAAACGCCGGTATTTTCAAATAAATAGAGCTTGTGCGCACTGCGGTCCAGGGAAAGCATGGCGGGCGTACAGGTCTCACAGCGCAGCCAGGTATCATCCAGCAAGCGCGATAAACTGCCAGTATAATAGTACCAACTGCCTTCTTTGGAGATGCCGACGGGGATGGCGTTATATTTCTGCTGGTCCAAATGGCTTAGCACAGCATGTGCGGAGGTGAGGGAAACGCTGTATTCCGGTGAACAGCCGCCGAAAAAGACAGCTACATTTTTCTGTTTCATTTTTTTATCCTTTCTCTATGAGATGGGTGTGCGGGGGCAGTGGATAGCCGATGCGGCATTTGTTTTGGTAGAGCACCCGCTGATCGATACACCGGCCGGAGGATGCTTCGATGCGCGTTTGGATGACATCAGCCTGTTGGAAAATCTCCCCGCCCTGGCGCAGATAGGAAATTTTGCCATTTTGGATTTGATAACAGTAGGATGCCTCGTCAGAGCATAAAAGACGGCCCAAAAGATGCTGGCTATCAAAAGATAGACAGATCTGATAGATACAGTCCGTATTGTTTTTTACCTTTAGATCCAGCCAGCCTTCCGAGATGGTCGCATCTACGCCAACGGGGAGGCCGCTGGGCGGGTCCGGGAAATCCTTGACGGCGTGTCCGTGGCGCTCTACGATGGTCAGCGGCGTATGCAGGAACAGCCAAAACAGCAGATTGGAGATTTGGCACATGCCGCCTCCCGGCGCTGTGGTGAGCCTGCCGTTTACCACGGTAAGGCCGTCTTTATACGGAGTCCGGCGGTCGGCATAGCGGATGGCCTGGCTAAAGGAGAAGGTTTCGCCCGGCTGGATCAATAGGCCGTTGAGCTCTTTGGCAGCCAATTTCAAATTGAAGACCTTGTTTTCCTGATAGACCATATCGAACCCGGTTTCCGTATTGTACAGCGGGCTGGACGCTTCAAAGGCCAAATGCGGAAGCAAGCCTTCGAGGCGGGTCTTGCAGTAGGTATTGCGGTCCATACGCATCCCTAAATAAAAGCAGAATTTACGCTGCCTGGTGCGCAGAGGGATCAAAAAGGGGAAGAGTTCTGTCACTCTTTTGCGTTTCATAGAGGCTCCTTTCCGGAATAAAAAATGCCCTGTCTTGATACTGAAAATGTACCAAAACAGGGCGTTTTATATGTATAGGCTTTATTTCAAAAGGATGATGATTTCCTCCTCAAATTCATACAATTTTCTGACAATCCATCGGAAGCAAGACGGTAAACGCAATGCTTTCATTTTCGCTTTCAGCCCGAATGGCGCCATGGTGCAGCTCTACGATTTCTTTGGAAATGGCGAGCCCCAGCCCTGCGCCGCCTGTGGAAGAGGCACGGGAGGAATCCAGGCGGAAAAACTGCTCAAAAATACGGCTCAGCTTATCCGGCGGAATGGTGCGGCCGTGATTTTTTACAACGATTTGCACCTTATCCGCCTCCACGCGCATGGAAAGGGAAACGGCGCTGTTTTCATAGCTGTAATTGACGGCGTTGCGGATGAGATTATCAAATACGCGTTCCAGCTTGTTTGCATCGCAGATAAGCTCTACGCCTGGGGAAAGGTCTGTTTCCCAGAAAAGCCCCTTTTCCGCCAAAATAGGGGAAAATTCACTGATGATTTGGGAAAGCATGCGCGTAAGGTCGACACGCTCCAGATCCAGGGTCAAGGCGGTGAGGTTAAAGCGCGTGATGTCGAAAAACTCGTTGACAAGATCCTCCAGCCGCAGCGCTTTTTCCAAGGCGATGCCGGTATAGCGGGCACGCAGCTCGGCAGAGATCTGCGGCTCATCCTGAAGAAGCGTCAAGTATCCGATGACGCTGGTCAGCGGCGTTTTCAAATCATGGGCCAGGTAGACGATCAGATCATTTTTGCGCTGCTCGGCCTCTTTGGCCATCGCTTCGCTGCGTATGGCTTGCTCACGGAACAGATTGAGCTCATCCTGCACATTTTTCATGGATTCCGGCAGCACGATAGGCTCGTTGCGGTCGGTTACGAGCTGGCCCGAAGCCGCAACCACCTGATCCAAATACCTCAGCGGCTTGGACATAAAATAGTAGGTGATAAGGGTCCACCCTACCAGGCAGACAGCGCCGCCCACCAAGAGGATATAATCCCGGATCCAGCGCAAAAGCTGGTAAAGAGGGTCATACGGCTGCCATACAAAGGAGGCGCATATCTGCCAGGCGACCAATACCAAGACGCAAAGCCCAATGACAAACCCAAGGAGAGAGAAAAAATATTGCAGCAATACATGCCGCGCTATGCGGCTCCGATACGGACGGCTTTTTCTGCTGTGATGTTCACTCAATGGTATAGCCCACCCCCCAAACCGTTTTGATGTATTTTGGCTTTCTGGCGGGCTCGTGCATCTTTTCCCGCAGACGAGCGATGTGCGCCATCACGGTATTGTTGTTATCCAGATATTTTTCGCCCCAGACGGATTCAAACAGATCCTCGGAAGAAACGACCTGTCCCTTTCGTTCGCACAGATGCCAAAGGATGTTAAACTCCAGCGGGGTCAGATTTAGCTCTTTTCCATTCAGCCGGCATTTGTGGCTGCTCTTGACTATATGAAGGCCGCGAATATCGATTTCATCCAAAGCCCTTTCCAGCTCTGCAGGGGTGTTGTTGTACCGCGTATACCGGCGCAGCTGCGTTTTGACCCGCGCAATGAGCTCTAAGGGGTTAAAGGGCTTGGTGATATAGTCATCGGCGCCAAGGGTCAATCCTGTGATCTTATCCATATCCTCCACCTTAGCAGTAAGCATGATGATGGGAAACAGATGCTTTTCACGAATTTTTTGGCACAAGGCAAAGCCATCCATATCCGGCAGCATCACATCCAGGATCGCAAGGCTCAATGCCTGCGTTTCCACACAGGCAAGGGCTTCGGCTGCTGTATAAAATTTGTATACGCGGTAGCCCTCGTTTGCCAAATACACCTCTACCAAATCTGCGATGGATTTCTCGTCATCTACAATCAAAATATTTTCCGCCATAGCTGTGGTTCCTTTGATGATTTGTGGTTTGCGGCCTGTGGATTTCAGCGGCCGGCAACCCCTATTGTAGCATATACAGTCGATAAATACCTCCTATGAAATGTGCGGAATATGGGATATATAGGCCAAATGTGTAAGAAGGAAAATCATTTTGCGTTGCGCTTGTAGGGGATAGAGGGTATAATAGCACGGTTCATAAAAGGATGTGAGATCAATGTGGATTTTATGGTGCTTGCTTGCCATGATAGGGCTTTTGGCGGCTGTTGTTTTGCTGCGCACTGTGCTGCTGAGGCCAACAGAAGCAGCAAAGGCCCGGCTTCCTAAAACAGACCCGCAAAGAGCGCAGGCCTATGCGGAGAAATTGTCTGAGATGGTGCAATGCGAAACAGTTTCCTATCGGGCGCAAGCCGAGATCGAAAAATTTGCGGCGTATCAAAGGAAATTGGAAGCGTTATTTCCCCTGGTATTTGCGCGCTGCGAGCGGCAGGATTTCCAGGGCAGCTTTTTGCTGAAATGGAAGGGGAAAAGCACAAAGAACCCGATTCTACTGATGAGCCACCAAGATGTTGTCCAGGCAGAAGGGGATTGGCGCTACCCTCCCTTTTCCGGGCAAATTGCAGAGGGGGCTGTATGGGGACGCGGCACAGTGGATACAAAAGGAAGCCAATTTTGCTTTTTGCAGGCGGCGGAGGAGCTCATGGAACAGGGTTTTGTGCCGGAAACAGATGTCTATTTGGCAGGCAGCTGCACGGAGGAATGGAGCGGCCCGGGCGCGGCAATGACGGCAGCTTGGCTCAAAGAGCAGGGCGTGCACCTCAGCTTGCTGCTGGATGAGGGGGGCATGATTCTCAAAGAGCCGATGGCCGGTGTCCGCGGCATTTATGGCATGGTCGGTGTGGTCGAAAAGGGATACGGCGATGTAAGATTTGTCGCAAAGGGGACCGGCGGACATGCCAGCTGTCCTGGCAAAAAGACGCCCTGGGCCAGGTTGGCAGCCTTTGTGGATGAGGTGGAGCGTCATGACCCGTTTCGTTCGGAATACTCGCCGGCAGTCAAAGAAATGTTTGGCCGCTTGGCGCCCAATATGAGATTTGGGATGAAGATGATTTTTGCCAATTTATGGCTGTTCGGACCGCTGCTAAAGCGCTTGATGCCGGCGATCAGCCCCGCAGGCGCCGCCATGCTCAAGACCACCCTGGCCTTTACCATGGGCAAGGGATCGGAAGGATACAATGTTTTGCCGCAGGAGGCGTATATTACAGGAAACATGCGCTTTATCCAGCACCAGCCTGCGGAAGAAAGCATCGCGCTGATTACAAAAATCGCCCGCAAATACGGGGTAGAGACACAGGTTATCACAAAGGAGCCGCCCTTAAAGCCTGTATCCTATCAGGGGCAGGCGTTTCGCTTGGTGGAGCAAGCCATGGAAACGGTATATCCCGGCGTAGGGGTTTCGCCTTATGTGATGACGGGTGGTACCGACGCCAAGGAATATGACATCGTATGCGACAATGCGCTGCGGTTTGCGCCGCTGTTTATCAATGCGCAGCAATATGAGAGCATCCATGCGATAGATGAAAATATCAGCTGTGAGGCGCTGCCCCCGGCTGTGGACTTTTACCGGTATATCATAGAGCATGCCGGGCTAGGGGGTTAAGATGGAACAGGAAAAAAGGGGACTGAATATCAGTGTAAGATCTTTTATCACCGCGATCATTATGCTGTTGGCGCTTATGGTCATTACCTATCTGCTGACGTTTTGGATTCCAGGAGGAAGCTACCAACGCATCATACAAGACGGGCAGGAATTGGTGGTTGCGGGAACGTATGCGCCTGCAGAGGGTGGCATTGCCTTTTGGAAATGGATTTGCTCACCGCTTTTGGTATTGACGGCTGAGGGAAATGGAACCATTTTGGCGATCATAGCCTTTCTGCTCATCATTGGCGGTACGTTCCACTGCCTGGATAAAAGCGGCCTTATGGCGTACATGCTGCAAAAAATCGCAGCGAGATTCCGGGAGAAAAAGTACACGCTGCTGTGCTGCATCGCATTGTTTTTTATGGCGCTGGGCGCTTTTGTGGGAAGCTTTGAGGAATGTGTGCCGCTTGTGCCGCTTGCTGTGGCCCTATCCGTTTCGCTGGGCTGGGATGCGCTGACAGGCCTTGGCATGAGCTTGCTTGCGGTAGGATGCGGCTTTTCTTCAGGCGTATGCAACCCGTTTACCGTGGGCATCGCGCAGGAGCTGGCAGGGCTGTCCATGTTTTCCGGCATCGCTTTTCGCCTGCTTACATTTGCGGTGATTTACGTTGTATTGATTGTATTTTTGACCCGTTATGCAAAGAAAATTGAGAAAAAGGGCAGCGCGACAGAGCTCCAGCCTGTCATTTTTACAAAGGATAAAAGAATGGAGCATGGCTTGCGGGCCTTTTCCATAACGCTTGGATGCGGGGTGCTGTTGATCATAGGTTCTCCCCTGCTGCCGTTTTTACAAGGGATCATCATGCCGGTCATTGCCCTGGTATTTTTGATAGCTGGCCTGCTTTCCTCCACTTTGTGCGGAATGAAAGGGAAACGGATGGCAGGGTTCTTTAAGGACGGCGCTGTTAGCATTTTGCCGGCAGTACTGCTGATCCTCATGGCCAGCTCCATCAAATATACGCTGACAGAGGCCAACGTGCTGGATACGATCTTGTATAAAGCGACGGCAGTGATGCAGGGGCTGCCGCAGGGGGCGGCCATCCTGTTTTTGTATCTGATCGTGCTGGCAATGAACTTTTTTATCTCCTCCGGCTCGGCCAAGGCGTTTTTGCTCATGCCGCTTTTGACTCCGATGGCGGATCTATGCGGGATTTCGCGGCAGCTGACGGTACTGGCCTTTGCTTTTGGGGATGGGTTCTCCAATGTGTTTTATATGACCAACCCCGTGCTGCTGATCTCGCTGGGCTTGGCGGGGATAGGCTATGGCAAGTGGGCCAGATGGAGCTGGAAATTCCAGTTTGTTATCCTGCTGATTACGAGCGGTATTCTGTTGCTGGCCAGCGCAGTTGGCTATGCATAAAGGAAAAGCAGCCGAAAGCAAGGCTGCTTTTTTAACGGAAAGGAGAAGAAAATGAGACAAGAAGAGAGTAAGCATTGGTGTACACTGCTGGCAAAAAAGCTAAAGGAAGCATTTGGGGAGACCCTGTATTTTTTGGGATTGCAGGGAAGCTATCGGCGTGGGGAGGCAACACCGGATAGCGATATTGACGTAGTGGTTGTTTTTACGCATATAAACGTAAAAATCTTATCCGAATATCAAGCTGTACTGCGTACTATGCCGCATTGGGAAAAGACTTGCGGATTCGTCTGCGGGGAAACGGAGCTTTTCCATTGGCCGGCATACGATATGCTGCAGCTTTTCTATGATACGCAGCCGGTATATGGCACGTTGGATGCCGTAAAAGGACGCATTACCAACGAGAGCATAGCAGAGGCTGCTGTGATCGGGGCGGCCAATTTGTACCATGCCGCCTGCCATCATAGAATTTTTCAGAGCTGCCCGGCGCAGCATTTAGCGGCCTTATATAAGGAAGGGATGTTTTTGCTGAGAACCTATGCCTTATATACGACAGGGATCTTTGCAAGGACGCACAAACAGCTGGGAAAGCTGCTGACAGGACAGGCAAAACAAATGTATGATCAATGGAGCCGGCAGGGGGAGGCTGCACAACGATCTTTAGAGGAGACGGATCTGCAGTATCAAAACATTATAAAATTTTGTCAAAATATACTCAATGACATAAATTATTAAATAATAATGATGTGATAATATATTTTTCAAGAACGATTCTCCGCACTTCCAACAATTTACCAGCAGGATAGCGTATAGTTTTACAGCGCCTCGTCAATACTGTATGTGAAATATTATTTGATAGAGGTGACATGATTATGGATACGTTTGCATTGCTAATCACAATCATCGGCGGCATCAATTGGCTGCTGGTAGGGTTGGCACAGTTTGACCTTGTCGCATGGATTTGCGGCGGGCCGGCAACGATCGCGGCGCGCATTATATATACCATTGTAGGCTTGTGCAGTCTTTGGTGTATTAAGCTCTTATTCCATCGTACGCCGAAAGGAACAATAACACACAACTAAAGGGCAAAGGCAGGATCCAATCCTGCCTTTTGTCTTTTCAGGCTTGTTTTTTTAGAGAGAAAGCCAAAAATACCGAACCCAGTAAAGCGCCGCAGGTACCGGCGATGATGTCTGTCATGGTATCGCTTAGCGATCCGCCCTGCGCTTGCAGGTGGAAAAACGTGTCGCCGCAGAACTCGTAGACCTCCCAAAGCCCAGCGGCTGCAATGGCCAAAAAGAGTGAAAACAAAATCGGCAGCGCAGGCGGTAGTTTTTGGACTTTGTACCGGCGCAAAAGCGCATTATATAGAAGATGCCCCACCAGGATCAATAAAATACCGCTGGAAAAATGCAGGATCAAATCATAGAAGGAGATAGCGTGGTATCCGCCCAGCATGGAACCAAAATACTGGGCCATAACGGTGAAGAGAGAGAACACGGCATAGTAAGAGGGCCTTAAATTTCTTAAAAACAAGAGGAAAAGAAGTGCGGTGCCGGCTGTCATCCCATAATAATAAAAAGCGATGGGTGTCCCCAATGCAAAGGAAATCGCATAGGTAACGGTATAAATGATCAGTAAGCAGATGGAGAGAATGGTGTTTTGTTTGGACGCTTTCATAAAAACCTCCGATAAAAGCATTGTTTCCTTAGTATATCTGAAAAATAAAATAAAAAAAGCGATCAACCGCTTTTTTTTGTTTTCTGATGCCGATACTCTTTATACAACTTGGAAACCAGCCCGCTGAGCGCCAGGAGAGCCAACAGGTTTGGGATGACCATCAATCCATTGAATAGATCGCTGAGGGCCCAAACGAGATCTACCTTTAGCATGGAGCCGACCATGATGAAGACCAATACAATACCGGAATAGAGCTTTACAGCTTTGGCGCCAAACAGATATTTGATATTGGTTTGCCCAAAAAAGTACCAGCCTACAATGGTGGAAAATGCAAAGAAGAACATACACAGGGCGATGAAAATATCACCAAAATGCCCAAATACGGATGAGAAGGCAACCTGAGCCAGCTTGGAGCCGGTTTCTCCCGAGGAGAGTGCGCCTGTTGTTAAAAACGTCAGAGCAGTGAGGGTAAGTACGACAAAGGTATCTAAAAAAACGCCCATCAGCGCAACGACGCCTTGATCGCACGGATGGTCTACCTTGGCTAAAGCGTGTGCATGCGGCGTTGAGCCCATCCCGGCTTCATTGGAAAATAAGCCGCGCGAAACGCCGTAGCGCACAGCCATTTTTACTGAGATGCCGGCCGCGCCGCCCAATACGGCGTCTGGGTGGAAAGCCCCTATAAAAATGGAAGCAAAGGCCTGCCCGATATGCTGATAATTGATGCCGATGACAACGAGCGAGCCGACAATATAAAAGAGAGCCATGATGGGTACGAGCTTTTCTGTAACAGATGCGATGCGGCGGATGCCCCCCATGAAGATAAAGCCGGCCAATACAGCTGTAAATACCCCAACGACCCAGGAGGGAATGCCGAAAGCAATATCAAAAGCTTCAGAGATGGAATTGGATTGCACCATGTTTCCCATAAAGCCCAAGGCCAATATGATGAAAACAGCAAACAGCGCCGCTAAAACACGGCCAAAGCGCCCATGAAACGCTGCCTTGATATAGTATACAGGGCCCCCGGTGACTTCGCCATGCATGGTTGTCTTGAATTTTTGTGCAAGCGTGGCCTCGGAAAAAATGGTAGCCATACCGAAAAAAGCACTGATCCACATCCAAAAGATTGCGCCAGGACCGCCGGAAACCACAGCCGTGGCTGCGCCGGCGATATTGCCGGTACCAATTTGAGCGGCTATGGCGGTTGTCAGCGCCTGGAAAGAACTCATGCCCTCCTTGCCGGCTTTTTTCCCCTTAAATCGAAACCCGCCAAATACTTTTTTGAAGCTGTCCTTAAATTTTACGATTTGGACAAAGCGAAGCCGAAAGGTGAAATAGATACCGGTGCAGCACAAAAGCACGAGCAAAATATTATCCCACAGCGCGCCGCTGATGGCCTGTACGATGGCGGTAAATTCCATACTGATCCCCCTTTTTTGGATATGAGCAGTCTTTTTTAGTATAATGGTTCAAGGGACAAATGCAAGGGAAAAATAAAAAAAGCCCGAGGCTTAGGCAAGCTTCGGGCCTTTTGGCTTAGGCCAAATCGGTTTTCCATAAACCGTGCAGGTTGCAGTATGCAAATACGGCCAGGGGTTTTTCGCCGTCCGTAAGAGCTATATCAGCCTCCGGCGCTTGATCTGGGCACAATGCTTTGCGGTGCCCGCCCTCATTTGTCTGCACGTAGATCCATTCGATGGAATGCTCTTTGGTCATGGGATGCGCGGCACTGCCTACACATACATGCACCAAATTACCGTCTGTTTTCACAACAGGCACATGCTTTTCCTGCGCAGCATCTGTTGTGTTGGCAATAAGCTCATGCATTTTCTCGCCGCAGCATACTACCGGCACGCCGGCATTATGGATCATGCCAATTAGATTTCCGCAATGCTTACATACAAAAAATTTTTGTTCTCTGCTCATTGGTATTCACACTCCTTTTTATAATAAGACCATTTCCATTATACTCCAGCTTCTGAGATAAGAAAATAGACAGGAGAGGACTCTCATTTTTTCTTTGGAGCCTTTGTCTGATGGAAGCAAAACTGCCCATAGGGATGCGCTGATATAAAGTGTTGAATCTCCTTTGTGTATAGCTGGATGCGCTGATATAAATCCATCAGCAGCGCCGCCTCCTTTCTCCCTTTACTGTAACCGAAAGAAAGAGAGCTTATACCGGGAGCTTGTCCGAAAGTGCAGCGCGCAGTCTGCCGGAAATGCTGGCGCAGACAAGGCATTTTAGTATATCACCGGGCAATGTCGGCAGGCAGTATACAGCAAAAAGCTGCGAAATCGTCATGGCCTGTTTGAGATAGAGCGTCATGATGCCGTAAAAATACGGGAGACCGATGAGATATAGGATGGCCGCGCCTGCCAGCGATGCCAAAAAAGCAGAGCTCCAGGATTTTCGGGAGCGTTCAAAGAGCAGGCCGGTACAAAAGGTGGCAGGGATCAAGCCCAGCAAAAAGCCAAAGGTAGGCTTAACCACATAGCCAATACCGCCGCCTTGAGTAAAAATGGGAAGGCCGATTAAGCCGAGAGCCAAATAAACAGCAACCGAGACAGAGCCCCACTTTTTACCAAGCAGCAGCCCGGCCAGGGTAGAGAAAAAGGTTTGCAGCGTAATAGGCATCCAGCCCAGCGGGATTTTGATGAACGCGCCGATGGCACACAGGGCTGCAAACAGCGCACAAAGGATCAAAAGATACAAATGATTTTTATTGGAGGACATATAAAGACACTTCCTATCGCCTATTTTTTGTACATAGTATAGGGAAGGAAAGACGTATGTCAATCATTTGATATTCTGAGGTTTACAATAAAAACGTACAATCAATGGCACGTTTTTTTGAAATTAAGCGGGGTTTGCTGCCAAAAAGTCCATAACCTGTTGGAAATTTTGAATGGCTGTGGTAGTGCCGACGCTTTGAACGGAAATAGCGCCGGTCGCATTGGCAAAGCGGGCACATTCGCGCAAGCTGAATCCCTTTAGCACCGCTGTCATAAATCCGCCGGTAAAGTTATCTCCGGCGCCTGTGGTATCAATGGCGTTGACCTTGAAGGGCGGCATATGGAAGGATTGCTGACCGTCGCTGACATAGCAGCCGTCCCCGCCATGCTTTAAGATGACAACGCCGCGGCATACCTCTTTGAGGCGCTCGACAATGGTTTCAGGGTCATCGCTGTCTACCAATTTAGAGGCTTCTTCATAGCTGGGCATGAAATAGTCCAGATCCTGGATGATAGGACGAATGCTTTCGGCAGTGTAACCTTCCGGCACCTGAGCGGTATCTGCTGATACCAAAGCCCCCGCTTCATGCGCTTTTTGTACGATGGTCGCAAAGCCGGATTCCATTAGGCCAGGCAGGGCAAATAAGCTGCCCAGGGTAACGAGCCTGGTTTGGGAAAACAGAGAAAAATCAATGTCCTCTATGGTAAAGGCGTCGTTGCCGCCTCCCTGATAGAGAAAATTCCGACGGCCGTCCTCAAAGATGAGGGCAACAGAGGTACAGGTATTGACCGCGCTATCGCGTACTACATGAGACAGATCCACCCCGCTTTTGGTTACGATATCCACAATGGCATCGCCCCAAATATCACGGCCGATTTTGCCCACCAATGCGGTATGCATCCCCAGCTTTGCCAAAACGCAGGATTCGTTTTGCGCATCGCCACCGGGCCATAAAAGCATAGAGTCTACCGGCGTAGAGTCCACGGTAAAAATCTTTTCATTGACAGGACGTACAAGAATATCTGCGCAGAGCTGGCCTACGCAAATGACATCATAACGGCGTTGCAAAGAAGATCCCTCCTTAATAGGCAGATACAAAAATGTTTCATAGTCATCCATACTATTTCATAATTAAAGGGCAAAGTCAATGAGAAATCCGGTGAAAATAAAGAAAAGGAAAGGGCGTCCTTTCCTTTTATACAGATTATGCAGAGGGGGATTCATCTTGCCGCTGGTATTGGTGTACACTGTCATCCAGCGTAAGGGTCAATATATCCCCCTCGATGTTCCATGGCCCGGCCTGCAGGGAAGCTTGGTCGCATTGCAGGCGCAGCGTTTCCCCCTCCAGTTCATAGGTGCCGGTAAGCATTGTGCCGCTTTCGCTGCTAATGGCAAAGGTACGGTCCTGTGTAAAGGTGATGGTTAAGCCATCCTCATTGTTGTCCGTCCAGGTCCCCACAAGCGGGTCCGCTCCGCCGCAGGCAGAAACCACAAAGGTAAGACATAGCGCAAGACAGAAAAAAGAAAGCGCTCTGCCAAAGGCTTTTTCCATAGAGAAACCTCCTGATTGGTGAAATAAAACTGCACACTTTGAGAGGAACAGGCAGATACATGCCTGTCCCTTTTGTGGAATACTTTAGCACTTTTCCTCTTATTTTCCTAGACAAAATTAAAAAAATCCGCTGAAATTAGGGAAAAGACATGGGAAAGCCGCGAAAAAGCCATAAAAAACAGGGAATCTATGAAAGGAAAAACACAGAATACACAGAAACAGAGAAACATGGTATAATATTTGATGATTATAAATTTTAAGGGGGGACCTTGTATAAATGGACGAGGGCAACCGACCACGAGCGCTTTCGCTGCTCACGGAGCATGTACAGAGTGAGTCTTTGCTAAAGCACGCGTATGCGGTGGAAGCGGCGATGCGGCGTATGGCGCGTTATTTTCATCAAAACGAGGATTTCTGGGGCGTTGCAGGCTTGCTGCATGACCTGGATTATCAGGAATATCCAGACGAGCACTGTCAGCATGTGGAAGCAATGCTGCGGGAGGCGGGCTATGGAGATGAGATCGTACGCGCGATTTTAAGCCACGGCTATGGGCTCTGCACGGATGTAGAGCCGCAGACGGAGATGGAGAAATCCTTATATGCTGTGGACGAATTGACTGGTTTGATTACGGCGGTCGTATTGATGCGGCCTTCCAAATCCATCTTGGACCTGACAGTAAAATCCGTAAAGAAAAAATGGAAAACAAAATCCTTTGCAGCGGGCTGTAACCGGGAGATAATCCAGGATGGGGCAGATAGGCTGGCTATGCCTTGGGAAACCTTGACGCTGCTGACCATCGAAGGGATGCAGGCGGAGGCGAAGGCTTTGGGCCTGGCAGGAACTTTGGAGGAAGAGGCATCATGATACGATTGACGATCTTGGTTTGCTTTCCGCGGGATGATGAGCAAATGCCTGTGGATTGGGAACGGGAAACAAGGGAACTGATCCACCTGCCGGGTGTAGAAGAGGTATTTTGGGGACAGAACTACCAGGGAGAGGCCAACTATGACGCAGTCGCGATGATCGACTTTAAGAATGAACGTGCGTATCATAGGGCCCAGGAAAATGAGGAATATCTGGAATGGTTCCGGGAAATCTCAAAATCTGAAGGCTTTGCATGCCTTTGCACGGAAATCGAGGAGGAAGAGGCATGATTCGGCATATTGAGGCGTGGAAGTTTAAGGAATATATAGACGGTACCAGCGCTATGGAAAACGCGATGGAGCTGAAAAGGCAGCTGGAGTCATTAAGGCGGTATAAGGTGCCGGGGCTGGTATCTATGAATGTGCAGCTGAATTGCCAAAGAGACGAGATGGAAGAAGCGGCGGAGTCTGCAATTTATGATATTGTCATGGACAGCGTGTTTTCCGATGGGCAGGCGCTGGAAGCATACAAGGAAGACCCGGCGCATAAAAAGATTGCAGAGTTTTGCGAATCGGTGCGGCTTTCCCGCGCAGCCGTGGATTTGATTGTGGATTAAAGACGGGAGAATCTTTCACAGGGAGGCAGCTTCATTTGCAACCCAATATACAAAAACAATCCTTAGGGCGGGACTTTTTGATTTGCTTCGGCGTAAGCGCGGTGGGGTATATCCTGCTGCGTTTGCCCGTAGGGATCAATGAAATCAGTGTTTCCTTTGGCGTCTGCGCCCTATATTTGGCGGCGTATCTGCTGCCTTGGCCGACGGCTCTTTTATGTACGGTGTTGCCGGCCGTAGCAGCAGACGCAATCTGGGGCAGTTTTCAACTCATTCCGATGACCTTGGTGGTCACCGCTGCATGCCAACTGTCGCTGTGCTGGATGTTCAATCGGTATGTACAAAACAACCTAGGAAGGTTTTTGCTGGCGGCAGGCGTAGGCGGGGTATTTTTCATGGTAGGCACCTTTTTCTATTTTGCCGTAGCCTATGGCATGCTGGAAGCGCTGCTTTCCATGATCCCCTATTTAGTACAGTGGATCTTTGCATCAGTGCTGGGATATTGGGCCATTGCGCTGTACCGCTCCAAATTGCTGCCAAAGCTGAAATAAGGAGAATAAGGCATGAGATATCGCTGTTTGGGAAGATATGGGCCATACCCCGCTGCGGGCGGGGCTTCCAGCGGGCACCTGCTTTATCAAGGAGGAAAGGCGCTGGTGCTGGATATGGGATGCGGCACGCTGCCGCGCCTTCTGTTATCATCGGAGAAAACCGAGATTTGCGGCGTTGTGCTGACGCACCTTCATCCTGACCATTACAGCGATTTGCTCGTGTATGCGCAATATCTGGCAAAATGCGCGGGACGGCCGATGCCGTTGTTTATGCCGCGTGCTCCGGAGCGTGTTAGCAGTTTATTGGCGGACATGGGTGTATTTGAGGTGCACTTTACGGATGCGCAGGCAGAGGCGCAGTGCGGTCCGTTTCGGCTGCGGTTTGCGCCAACGGTGCATCCATTGCCGGGATACGCTGTACGCGTGGATGGAGATTCGTCGCTGGCCTACACGGGAGACAGCCTTGTTACGCATGCGCTGACGGCTTGGGCCGATCAGGCAGACGTATTGCTTTGTGATGCTCCCTTTACCAAGCGCACAGTGCCCAGCCCTTCTCCGCATATGACGGCGGAACAGGCGGCGGAACTGGCAAAAGCTGCGCATGTGGGGGCTTTGTGGCTTTCGCATCTTGTGCCGGGTAGTGATGAGCAAGCAGTGCTGCGCGCAGCCCGCGGGATATTTCAGCAAAGCTGCTTGGTGGAGGAAATGGCGGATAGAATCGTTCAAGGCTCGGCCTAAGGGGGAAACAAGATGGAGGAAAGAGCAGGACGCGGGCTAACGGGCTACCGTTTATGGAATGTGCGGCCGCTTTGTCTTGCTGTCTTGGGCCTATCTATCGGCATTGCGCTGTGTTTTTATGTACGCCCTAATGCTGGGCTTTGTGTGGCCGTTTGTTTGGGTTTCGGTGTATGTATGCTGTGGCTCGCCCGTACCGGGCGCCGCGGCTTTTTTGTTATGCTGGTATTGATGATGATTGGCATCGGATGGGGCCGGGCCTCCTTTTCCCTGCAGCGGATCACGGCTTGGCCGGAAGAAGGCAGGATTCAAGGGGATATCCATGAGATCCAAGAACAAGAAGGCGTGTATACGATCCTGCTGGACGATGTTGTTTTGAACGGCGTACAGACAAAAGAACAGCTCCGGGTCCGTACAAAGTCAGATACCATGCAGTATGCCAGGCCCGGTGATGTGTTTGAAGGGTACGCCTTTTCCATTTGGGCGCCGGAGATGGATTCCGTATGGGACAGGGCCCAGCGTTATGCCAACCATTGGGACAAGCTGGCATGGGTGGGGGAAACAGAGGTAAAAATCACGCAAACGGAATTTCGTTTGCGCTTTGTGCCGGCCAGAATACGCGACATGGTGGCGGATCGTATAGATACGCTGTTTGGACGGGCAGCGCCTACTGTAAAAGGCATGGTGCTGGGAGATAAAACGGATCTAAGCGATGAACAGAAAACAGGATACGAAAGGGCGGGGATTTCGCACATCTTAGCGGTATCCGGCCTGCATGTAGGCTTTCTGGGCGTCATGGTTTCCAATTTGCTGCGGAGGAGCAGGCTGGGCAGAAGGACGCAGACAGCTTCCTTGCTGTGCTTCGTTTGGGGCTACTGTGCTGTGGTAGGCTTTCCAGCATCAGCAGTGCGCGCCACTGTGATGGTAAGCGTCCGCCAATGCAACCTGGCATGCGGCAGGCGTACGGATTTATTGGAGAATCTGTGCCTTGCGGCCTTGCTTATTTTGCTATGGAACCCGTTGCAGCTGCTGATGCCGGGATTTCAGCTTTCTTTTGCAGCAGTGTGGGGCATTGCAACCGTTTCGGCTGCGCTGGCCCGTTGGAAGCCGGGCATGGGGTGGCTGGGACGGAGTTTATCCACCTCCTTAGGCGCACAGCTGGGGATCTGGCCCATTTCCCTGTATTTCTTTGAGGGCATTTCTGTGGTTTCCTTTTTGGCCAACCTGTTCGTTATACCGCTGGCCAGCCTCATAACATCCAGCGCTTTTGCCATCTTGCTTTGCTCGCTGGGGCTGCCGGGGTTGGCGGCCGGGCTCTCCAAGGCTGCCGCCGGCCTAGTATTGCTGATGAACTACGGAGCGGCGTGGACGGCGCGTATCCCCGGCGCATTGCTCACGATGCCAGCCTGGCCTGTATCGGCCACGCTGCTGTTTTTGGCAAGCCTGTTCTTTCTATCGCCTTATTGTTTGTGGAAGACAAAAGATCGGTGGACGGTCGCAGGATTGTGCTGGCTGGTTGCGCTGCTGCTCGCCTTGGTCTAAAATGAAAAGAACGGAGGGAAGGCATTGGAATATAGACAGCTGAAAAAACAAATACAGCAAAAGCAATTTTTATCCTGTTACGTTCTGTTTGGCGTGGAGCAGTTTGTCAAAATGCGTACGCTGGAAAAGCTGTGCCAGGCTGCGCTGGAGGAAGGGGACCCAGGCTGGAACCAGACGGTGTTGGATGAAAAGGCATCGGCAGAGGATATTTTTGCCGCCTGCCAGACCCTGCCCATGTTTGCGCCGCATCGGGTCGTCATCGTAAAGGAATGTCCTTTACTAAAGCAGGGCGGCGGTACAGCCGGGGAGGAAACCATGCTTTCCTTAATTGAAACGCTGCCCCCGGAAACGATTCTTGTATTCGTGCTGGAGGGCAAGCCGGACGGCCGGAGAAAGCTGACGGCTGCGATGAAGAAAAGAGATGCCATGGTGGAGTTTGCCACGATGACAGAGCATGAGATTTTTGCCTGGCTCAAGGCCTATGCAGCGCAGCGGGGCAAGGCGGTAGAGCCGCAGGCGCTGGAAACGCTGCTCCAGCGGGTAGGCACGGACATGCAGACGATTGCAACGGAGATGGAAAAAATCTGCTGTTATGCAGAGCAAAGCGACCAGATTACTAGAAAAGATGTATTGGCCGTTAGCAGCCAGACGCTGGAGGCCAATGCGTTTGAGGTTGTGGACCTGCTCGCGGCGGGCAGGCGCCAGCAGGCGGCAGAGCAAATTGATTTATTGCTGAGAGAAGGGCATTCCATCCAAATGTTTATGGGTGCAGTAGCGTACCGGCTTCGCCAGCTTTTGGCTGCCCGCCAGGGCTGGGAGGAAGGCAAAAGCGTGCAGGCCGCCGCTGCAAAGGTGCAAGGCCCGCGCTTTGCGGCCCAGCGCACGGCAAAGCAGGCAAAGGCAATGCGTACAGAGCATTTAAGGCAAGGCTTGGCGGCATTGACGGAGGCGGACTATGCCATTAAGAGCGGACAAATGAAAGATGACCGGGCCGCGCTGGAAACAGCGCTTTGGCAGGCGTTTCCCACAAAAAAATAAAAAAAGAACCGATGATTGATCATCGGTTTTTTTATTGTTATGCATTTAAGCATTCTGCTTTGCCATCACCGCGGCCAGCTGGGCCTTTTTACGGTTGGAGGCATTTTTATGGATCACACCCTTGGAGGCTGCTTTGTCCACCATGCTTACCGTTTCACGGTACACGGCCTGCAAATCAGAATCCCCTGCGGCAACAGCAGCATCAAATTTCTTCAAAGAAGTCTTCAAACGAGATTTGATCATGCGATTGCGGCCGGCTCGTCTTTCTTCAACTTTCACACGCTTCATCGCCGATTTAATGTTAGGCATATTCCTTCACCTCCCCGGGGGATAAACTTGACTTTGAGTATTGTACCATGGGATGGGCCGCTTTGCAAGCAAAAAAACCAGCAAAACTGCATACTTCCTTTGTTTTGGCAGAGGATAGAAAGAAAAGGAGGCAAGGATTTTGCAGAGATATTCGGATTTGGTACTGGAAAGCTGTATGGCGGCAGGGACGCTGCCGGGCGGCGTCGTGGTAGAGGAGCAGACGGAAGAGGAAGTGGAAATTTCTATTGTACGCATCACGGATGAGGAAGGGGAAAAAGCGGTGGGAAAGCCCAAAGGCACGTATGTCACCCTGACGGCGCCGCATATGGCAGGCAGCGACCCGGAGATCGATAGGCGGTGCGCCAAGGCGCTGGCAAAGCAGATACGTGCTATGATGCCGAAAAGGAATAAACAATGCCCTGTTTTGCTGGTGGGGCTGGGCAACCGATCCATGACGCCGGACAGCCTGGGCCCGCGGACGCTGGATCATGTGATGGTGACAAGGCACCTGTTTTCCTTATGGCCGGAGGATCTGCAAAAGGCAGGCAATGTTTGTGCGGTATCGCCCGGCGTTTTGGGGGAAACCGGCATTGAAAGCGGCGAAGCCGTGCTTGGCATCGTACAGCAGGTAAAGCCGGCCCTGGTCATTGCGGTGGATACCTTGGCGGCAGGCGACCCGGCCCGGATGGCGACTACGGTACAGCTGGGTGATACCGGCATTGCGCCGGGAGGAGGGGTCGGCAACCGGCGGTTGGCGCTGGATGAAAGGACGCTGGGTGTGCCGGTGCTGGCCTTGGGCATACCGCTGGTGGTACGCGCAGATACATTGTTTGAAGGAAGGCCGCAAGGGCTGATCGTAACGCCGAAGGATATTGACGGCCTTGTGAAAGCAAGCGCTGTATTGTTGTCCAGAGCGCTCAACCAGGCGCTGCATCCCAGGCTGCCCAAGGAGATGAAAGAACTTTTGGCCTCTCAATCATAGACAACCATTGATGACGCATACCTTATGGGGAAAGGGGTGCGTATAAATGCGGGGCCGGATGGTAACTAGAATCAGTCTGAAAAGAAAGAAAAAGCGCCATATACAGGCAGGACGTTTGTGTGCGGGCCTAGTGCTGCTGGCTTTACTGGGGTTTGCTTATGCCAAAAATGCTGCCGGGAAGGGGCTGACAGAACGCCTTATGGGCATGGAGATGGCCTTGCTGACAGGGGGAGAAACCATGACGGCGGCATTTGAAGAGGATGAGCCGTGGGCGCTGGAGGAGAATGAGGACACAGCGGCCAATGCAGAGCCCGTAGATACGGAAGAGCCTGCGTCTGTGACGGCTGCCAATGCAGAGGTAGCGCTTGGCACAAAGGTTACAACGCTGATGCCGCCGGAGGGGATCCAGCCACGTATCATTTTATATAGCACGCATTCCAATGAATCCTTCCGAAAGGTGGAGGGAGACAATTACGAAGAATCCAGCCAATGGCGTACCCTGAACAGTGGTTATAACATTCAGAAAATTGCGCAGAATTTGGCCTACCTTCTGTGCAATGAATACCATCTTCCTGTTATGTTTGACAGCACGGACCATGAATTGGGAAAATACTATACGACCTCCTATAACCGCTCGCTGGAGACAATGAAAAAGGATAAGGAAAAATACCCGGTGGACCTGTTTATCGATGTGCATAGGGACGGCACAGGCTCTTCCGGGATCGGCGATGTAGTGACAGTAGATGGAAAGCCCTGCGCAAAGGTGATGTTTGTCATTGGTACGGGCGAGGGAAAGACCGGCGAAGGATTTAAGGAACGGCCTAAGGATTGGGAAGCAAATAAAAGGCTGGCAGACGCAATCATTGCAGAACTGAATACCTATGCGGAAGGACTGGGCAAGACGACAAGAGTAAAAACAGGGCGGTATAATCAGCATATGGCAGAAAACTGTATTTTGATTGAAATAGGCCACAACCAGAATACCCTGGAGGAGGTCATGAATACGGTACCGTATATTGCCAAGGCGATGAATACGGTTTTTACCCGTGACCTTGACATCCAGCCATACTCCGTGCCATGATAAAAGGCGAAATCAAACGAAGAGCGTGGGGAAAGGGATGGACAAAACAGCACCGGTAGGGGTATTTGATTCCGGCATGGGCGGCCTGGGAACGCTAAAGGCCCTGAAAAATCAGCTGCCGCATGAAGATTTTGTGTTTTACGGGGACAATGCCAATGCCCCCTATGGCACAAAAGAAACGGAGCGTATCCGTGCATTGAGCTTTGCATGTACTGATTTCCTGCTTGCCAAAGGCTGCAAGACCATTGTCATCGCATGCAATACAGCATCCTCCGCAGCCAAAGAAGAGCTGCGAAGGGCATACGATGTGCCGTTTGTGGCGATGGAGCCGGCCATTGCACCGGCAGGCCGGGCTCGGAAAGACGGATGGGTTTTGGTCATGGCGACGCCAGCTACGCTGCGCCAGCCGTTGTTTGTATACAGAGTAAATAAATGCGGGCTGGAGGGGCATGTGCTGCCGGTACCATGCCCAAAGCTGGTAGAGCTGACAGAACGGGGCGCTTTGTTGGGAGAAGAAACCTATCAGGCCATAGAGGAGGCGTTTTTGCCGCACCGGGATAAACAAGTAGACGCCATCGTATTGGGGTGTACGCATTTTATCCATGCCAAACGCCAGATACGCCAATGTGCGGATACGATCTGGCCGGGGGTTCCCTTAATGGATGGGAACCAGGGCACGGCGGTGCAGCTTGAAAGGATTCTCAATCAATACGATATGCGTAACGAGCAGACGGGGCCAGGAAGAATAGAGCTATGCACATCGGGCGATCCGAAGGTTTATCTGCCGTTGTTTGAGATTTTGATGCAGCAGGCATAAGCATGATGAGAACAGAGCTTTTCGGCTCTGTTTTTTTATACGGCTCTTGAGGGCGATGCTTGGGCGCGGCGCTGCAAAAGGAAAAGGGAACAGTCTCTTTTGATTTATCGAACCATAAAAATTAGAAAAAGCACCCGCTGCATATTTTGGAAAGAGAAATGAAAAAGTGTATGAAATTACGAAAAAAAACTTTGCTAAGTAGAAAAATTCTGCTAGTATAACAATAAAGGAACAAAAATGATTGTTACATACATAAAATATTTTATATAACCGAATAGAACCTTCAGGTTTGCAGTGTAAGGCACTGTGTTTGGCAATCTTGTATAAAAGGGAGGACTGGAATTGAAAATCTATTCCGCAGAGAACGTTCGTAACATTGCTGTGGTAGGCCATGGCAGCGAAGGAAAGACCACGCTGGTAGAGGCAGCGCTGTTCAAGGCCGGGCATTTGGACCGCATGGGGCGCGTAGAAGATGGAACGACGGCTACGGACTACGATCCGGAGGAAACCAAGCGGCATATTTCCATTTCTACGGCGTTGGCGCCGGTAGAGTGGAAAGAAACGAAAATCAATTTGATCGATGCGCCGGGGTATTTTGATTTTATAGGCGAACAGCTGCAAGCGATGAAACTGGCCGATGCCGCGATGATCGTGGTGGGCGCTGCATCCGGCATTCCGGTCGGAGCGGAAAAGGCATTTAAGATGAGCAAGGAGGCAGGCTTATCCCAGTTCTTCTTTATCAATCAAATGGATCGTGAACATGCAGATTTTGCCAAGACACTGGATCAGCTGCAGCATAAATTCGGCAGCGGCGTAGTGGCGCTGACGATCCCTGTTGTGGATAGCGGCAAAGTGGTCGGCTATATAGATGTAATCGAGCAAAAGGCCATGATGATCGACGGAAAGGGCTATCGGGCACAGGCTGTGCCGGAAGAGCTTGTGGACTATGTGGTAGACCGTAGGATTGAGTTGGTGGAAGCGGCAGCGGAAAATGACGATGAGCTGTTGGAAAAATACTTCAATGGAGACGCCTTGAGCGCGGAGGAAGTATTTGCCGGGCTGAAGATTGGGATTCTAAACGGAGACATCCAGCTGGTGCTGGCCGGCTCTGCACTGCAGGGCGCGCTGATAGACAATCTATTGGATGCCGTCGTTGCCTTGATGCCGAATCCCGAGCAGAGGCCGGCACAGCAGGGCAAAACAGACGGCGGAAATGATAAGGAGGTGCCTTGCCAGGTCAATGCGCCGTTTGCCGCCCAGGTCATTAAGACGGTGGCGGATCCCTTTGTGGGCAAATTGTCCATTTTCCGTGTCTATGCCGGCACGCTAAAAGCGGGGATGACGGTGTACAACACAAAAGCAGAAAAGCAGGAAAAGATTGGTACCGTGTACGCTATGCGCGGGAAAAAGCAAAACGATGTAGTATGGCTCTCCGCAGGCGATATCGGCGCTGTGGCAAAGCTGCAGTATACCAATACGGGCGATACGCTTTGCGACCCGGCAGAGCATGTAACCTTCGATAGAGTAGAATTTCCCGAACCCTGTATTTCTATGGCGATCTCTGCGAAGAAAAAGGGAGAAGAGGATAAGGTATTTGGCGGTCTTTCCAGGCTGGAAGAGGAGGACCCGACTTTTAAGGTGGCCAAAGACCCGGATACGGGTGAAACGCAGATCCGCGGAATGGGGGAAATGCACCTTGAGGTCATCACCAATAAGCTGAAACAAAAATTCGGCGTGGAAGCGGAGCTGAAGGACCCGCAGGTGCCGTATCGTGAGACCATCCGCAAGGCGGTAAAGGCTGAGGGCAAGCATAAAAAGCAATCCGGCGGGCATGGACAGTTTGGCCATGTATGGATTGAGTTTGAGCCGCTTTTGGAAGGGGAGTTTGAATTTGTGGATAAGGTCGTGGGCGGCGTAGTACCGCGCAACTTTATCCCGGCTGTGGAAAAGGGATTGAGGGAAAACTTAAACAGAGGCGTGCTGGCAGGATATCCAATGGTGGGGATACGGGCTACGCTGTATGACGGCTCATACCATCCGGTGGACAGTTCCGAAATGGCCTTTAAGACCGCTGCGCGCTTGGCGCTTCGGAAGGGCTGTGCGGAGGCTTCTCCTGTGCTGTTGGAGCCCATCATGCGGGCAGAGGTTACGGTGCCGGATGAATACATGGGCGATGTGATCGGCGATATGAACCGCCGCCGCGGACGCATTTTGGGGATGGACCCGCTGGGCAATGGAGAGCAGGTGGTGCTGGCGGAAGTGCCGCTGGCAGAAATGTTCAAATATGCCACGGATCTGCGCAGCATGACGCATGCACACGGAAGCTTTGTGCTGACGTTTGATCGGTACGAGGATGTGCCCGGCAATATTGCGCAGAAGGTCATCGAGACGCGCAAGAGCCTGCAGGGAGAAGAAGACTAAGCTTGGCTTACAAAGAGGCCGCTTTTAAGGCGGTCTCTTTTTTTATACATGGAGGTTCTGCGCCGGCTGTGGTAAAATAAAAAAAATGATGTTTGGATAAAAAGGAGAAATCAGGATGATCACCATCAAAGTACCGGCAACATCGGCCAACCTGGGGCCGGGTTTTGACTGCCTGGGGCTGGCAGTATCCATGTACAATACGGTGGAGGTAGAGCCGAGCAAAACGTTGAAGATTGAAATTATAGGAGAAGGCTATGAATCCATTCCGAAAAATGGTTCCAACCTCATCTTTAAGGCATATAGGCGTACTATGCAGCATTTGGGAGAGCCAGCGGCCAATCTACATATGATACAGCACAATAAAATCCCTTCTACCAGAGGGCTGGGCTCATCCTCTACTGCCATTGTAGCGGGTATTTTGATTGCATCTGAGATCAGCGGCAGGGCCGTTCCGCGGGCAGAGGCGCTGCGCATTGCAACGGAGATCGAGGGGCACCCGGACAACGTAGCCCCTGCGCTATACGGCGGTTTTACCGTATCTATGCAAAAGGATAAGCAGGTGCGCACGCTTTCCTTTGAGGTGTCAAAGGATTTGGTGCCGGTGGCGATGGTGCCCAATTTTGAATTATCTACAGCCAAGGCGCGGAATGTATTGCCGCAGCATGTGCCGTATAAGGATGCTGTATTCAATACTGCGCATGCCAGCTTTCTGGCGGCAGCGTTTGCCAAGGGGGATTTGGAGCATCTCTTGTTCGCTGTGGAGGACAGGCTGCATCAGCCTTACCGGGCGGGGCTGATTCCGGGCTTTGAAGAAATTGTAGCATGTGGCAGGGAAATGGGAATCCCGGTGTATTTGTCCGGGGCAGGGCCGACGATGATGGCGCTGTGCAGCCGCGGCAATGTCAATGAATTTGTGGTTACAATTAAGCCGGTATTGGCTAAATTTGCGGAATGGGATGTGCATGTCCTGGAGGTGGAAAACCAAGGCGCACAGGTAGTACGCGCATGAAGGAGCGTTATGAAAGGATTGCGCAAGAATTAATTGCCTGGTTTGAAAAAAACAAGCGGGATCTGCCGTTTCGGAAAACGAAGGATCCCTATCAAATCTGGATCAGCGAGATCATGGCTCAGCAAACTCGTATTGCGGCATTGATCCCGTATTTTGAGCGTTTTACAAAGCAATTTCCCACGGTAAATGCGTTAGCGGCAGCGGAGGAAGAGCAGGTCCTAAAGGCGTGGCAGGGACTGGGTTACTATGCGCGGGCCCGCAATCTGCATAAGGCGGCAAAGAAGATGGTGGCGGAATGCGGCGGGAAGGTGCCGAACGATCCGGATCAGCTGCGCAGGATGCCGGGCATAGGCGCGTATACGGCGGGCGCAGTGCTTTCCATTGCCTATGGACAGAAAGTGCCGGCAGTAGACGGCAACGCCACACGAGTTTTTGCGCGGATAGAGGAAATATATGAGGATGTACTAAGGCCGCAAACCATTCGGCAGGTAACAAATATCATCCGTGAAATGATGCCGGATGGGCAGGCGGGCAAGCTGACCGAAGCGATCATGGAGCTGGGCGCCTTGGTCTGCCTGCCGCAGACACCGCAGTGCCAGGTGTGCCCTGTGCGCAGTGAATGCAAAGCGTATGAGCATGGTAAAACAGAGGTTTTGCCATTTCGCAGCGGGCCAAAGCCTAAAAAGGAGGAGCAGCGCCTGATCCTTTTGGCAGAGGATGAACAGGGGCATATATTGATGCGCAAAAGAAGCGAACGGCTGCTGCATAATCTATGGGAATATATCAATGTACCGATGCAGGCGCCGGAGCAGGCGCTGGATGCGCTGGGGATGAAAATGATAGAGCAAAGGGAGATTACAAAGGCCCAGCATGTATTTACACATATCATTTGGTATATGCAGGGCGTATACGCCAAGGTACAAAATGCCCCGGCGCCGCAAGGCTATGAATGGGTGCCGAAGCAAGGGATAGAGTCTAAGGCAATGCCAACAGCACTGGCGGTGTTTACAAAGTGGGGCAGAAAAAATATATGGGATAGATAAAAAGGCCCGGCTGTACAGCCGGGCCTTTTTATTCAGGGGCAGGCTCAAAGAACCATTTGTTATCATCCAGAAAAAGCAGTATTTTTCGATTCCGTACTCTACATAGATAGCGGATGCCGCATCCGCCCTGCTTACGGCTGGCAGCACGGCGTATATCCAGCACGCGGTCGATGGCAAACGTACGCCCATCCGGCCAGATGAAAGAGAGGGGAATGATTTGACCGTTTTCATCAAACCGGGCGATCACAGGCAGGTATTGGGGCATTTGTTATAAAGCCCCCTTTCGGAAAGCAACAGAGTGCAGGGAATTTTCCTCTAAGGGATCGATTTTCAGCTGTGTGTCCTGCAAGGTGACAGCACGGGCGATGCACCAATGCCCAAAGCGATGGCGCAGCGTATCGATACAGCGTTCCAATTCGGCTTTTTTCTGCTCTTTCATTGAAAAAATAGAAAGCTGGTATGCTTCCTTCTCAAAGGACAACTGGCTGACCTGTACACCAACGCTGCGGATAGGGGCGCCATCCCAATGCTGGCGGATCAAGCGAAAGCAAGCGCTTGCCAAACGGCTGCTGACTTGTGTGGGAGCGCCCAGATGGATCTGCCGGGTTTGGCTGGAAAGCTCGAAATCCCGCAGCCATAGATGGAGAACTTCTGCACGGAGGTGTGCCAGCCGAAGCCGTTCTGCAACACATTCGCAAAGCATATATATGATAGGGACAAGCTCGCCGGCATGCACTAAATTTTTAGGAAGCGTGGTGCTGTTGCCGATGGATTTTGCTACGGGGGAGTCTCCCCAGCGTGCAACCGGGGCGTACTCATGCCCCAAGGCATATTGGCGCAGCGTATGGCCCCATTTGCCGAGCAGGGAACGCAGCGTAGTCTCAGGTGCACGGGCTAAATCGCCGATGGTATGAATGCCGATGCGCGCCAGCTTTTTCTCTGTGGCCGGGCCTATGAACAGCAGTGCACGCGGAGACAAAGGCCAAATCATCGTTTCCAGGGAAGAAGGCGGCAGTGCGGTGACGGCATTGGGCTTTTTCAGTTCACTGCCCAGCTTTGCAAAGATCTTGTTGTAGGAAACGCCGATGGAAACCGTTACACCCAGCTCCCGTTCAATGGTGCGGCGGATCTCTTCCGCCATCTGTACGCCCTCGGCAAAGGAATCCACGCAGCCTGTTAAGTCTATCCAGCTTTCATCGATGCTGAATGGCTCTACACGATCAGAGTATCTGTGATAGATTTCATTGGCCATGTTTGAAATGCGGTGGTACCGATCATAATGCGGCGGCACTACCACAAGCTGGGGGCATTTCTGCCTGGATTGAAACAACGGCTCGCCTGTTTGGACGCCGCGGGCTTTGGCCCATTCGTTTTTAGCCAATACAATGCCGTGGCGCTTGCTTTCGTCACCCCCAACAGCCAAGGGCACGGTGCGCAGATGAGGCTGATACAGCATTTCCACAGAGGCATAGAAGCTATTCATATCGCAATGCAGAATCACGCGCATGGAAAGACCTCCCTTACAAAGATAAGAACGTTTGTTCGTATATAGTATAATGCACGGGCAGCGGATTGTAAAGCGGAAAATCATGGCGGGGCGAAACAGGATTGGGAAAACGACGAGAACTGTGGTAAAATGCTCAGGAGGAAAAGGAGAGAAAACATTGCCAAAGCAAGAATATGAAACCTGTTTGCATGGCGCAGTACTGGGGCCAAAGGATGATCCTCGCATTTGCCTGCGTGGGCAATTGGACGCTCTGCATGCAAAGGCTGTGCTGTGCGCAATAGAAATAAATGAACGGGGAGATAAGCAGCTGGCAGAGCAGATCGAACAGATCGCAGCCATGGTGCTGGCGTTGCTGGAAGCGGAGTACAAGGGAGAAATGCCGGCGCTGCCGCTGTTGGATGGAAAAACAGAAGCGCAGATCCACTGGGCTTCTCATTTTCCTGAAAAGGCGTATGGAATACCGCATTTTTTCCCAAGCGTGCGTACGGGGCGCAGGATTGCGCAAATCAATGTGCTGAGAACAGAAATCAGGGATTGCGAAAGGCAGGCGGTAGCGGTATATAAGGATGGATTTCCGGCTTTCATCCAAGCGTTGAACAGGTTATCCAGCTATGCATATTGCTTGATGTGTGAACAGAAAGCAAAACAGGAGGAAAAAATATGAAGGTAGGGCTGTCCACTTCCTGCTATTTTACAAAAGTAAATACAGAGGATACGCTGCCGCTGATCCGGAGTTTAGGGGCCGACCGTTTTGAGGCATTTTTAGGCGGCATGTATGAATATCAAGAGGATTTTGCGGCCTTGATGGCAAAACGGAAAGATGACCTGGGACTTCTTTGTACTACAATCCATACATTGGGCAGCCAGTTTGAGCCGCAGTTATTTGCAGGCCATCCGCGCCAGCAGCAAGCGGCCTTGGATGTATTTGAGATGGCCTTGGTATGCGCAAGCATCCTAGGCGCTCGGTATTATGTGATGCACGGCTCGCTTTTCCTAAAGAAAAAAATGGGGCGTCCCAATTTCCAATATATCGGGGAGAGATTCCAAAGCCTGTGTGAACTGGCGGACTCCTACGGGATACGGCTTACGCTGGAAAATGTGCATTGGTGCCAATACCATGAGGTGGGATATGCCAGGGCATTGCAGCCTTTTTTGGGGGATTGCTCGCTGGGGTATACGCTGGATATCAAGCAGGCGGCCCAATCCGGGTATCCCATGGAGGGGTATATGCAGGAAATGGGAGAGCGTCTCTGCAATATCCACCTTTGCGATATTACAGAGAAGGAAGGGATGGTCTATACCTCCTTGCCGGGACAGGGGCGCTTTGATTTTGCGCATTTGGCGGCGATATTGCGTGATAAAAATTTCAATGGCGCGGTGACAATGGAGGTCTATCCGGATGATTGGGCGGAGGAGAGCGAGCTTAGGCGTTCTTTTGCTTTTCTTCGTGATTTGTTTGACTAAAAATAAACAAATTTGCCCAGAAAAGGACGGGCATGGTATAATAACCGCAATTCAAAAAGGAGGTACCAAACGATGGTACGATATGAAGATCCGGCTTTCCAAGCCTCTATGAAAATCAAATTGGATGTTTCCAATATGATGGAAGAGATTCTGGGAGAAAAGGGATTTCGGGCTGAGCAGCTTCAGGCGCCGATTTTTGCACAGGCCGCCAAGCAGATGACAGCACAGAAAGAGCAAATGGGGTTCCGCCAGCTTCCGTATACGGACCCGGCGCTGTTGGATGAGATTTTGGATACGGCGGCGGAGATCCGTAAAAAGTTCGATGCATTTGTCGTATTGGGCATTGGCGGCAGCGCGTTGGGGCCGATTGCCGTACAGCAGGCGCTAAACCATATGCGCTATAATGAACTGCCCGCGGAAAAACGGGGCGGCCCGCGTTTTTATGTAGAGGATAACATTGACCCTGCTCGCATGGATGCGCTGTTTGATGTGATCGATATAAAGAAAACATGCTTTAACGTCATTACAAAATCCGGCAGCACCAGCGAAACCATGGCGCAGTTTTTGATCATTGCGGATAAGCTGAAAAAAGCGGGCGTACCGCTTAAGGACAACATGATTGCAACCACGGATCGGGCAAAGGGCAATCTCATTAAGATTGCACAGCAGGAGGGGCTCAAAACCTTTGTGATTCCCGATGGTGTAGGCGGCCGGTTCTCTGAGATGACGCCGGTAGGCTTGTTGGGGGCGGCTGTCTGCGGCATCGACATTAAAGAGATGATCGCGGGCGCGCGCTATATGGATGGCTTGCTGCAAAGTGAAAACGTAATGGAGAACATGGCGTATTTGGATGGCGCATTGCAGTACCTGTGTATGGAAAACGGCATCAATGTATCGGTGATGATGCCGTATGCGGATACGCTCAAGTATATGTCCGATTGGTATGCGCAGCTTTGGGCAGAGTCGCTCGGCAAAAACGTTACCCGGGACGGCAAGCCGGTGCATGTAGGCCAAACGCCGGTAAAATCTCTGGGCGTAACGGATCAGCATTCTCAGGTGCAGCTGTATACGGAAGGCCCGTTCGATAAGGTCGTGACCTTCTTGGCTGTGGAGGATTACGGCACGACGGTAGAGATTCCGCATGGATATGAGAATATTCCCGATGTTTCGTTTTTGGGCGGACATTCGATGAATGAGCTCATCAGCGCCGAGCAGTTTGCTACGGCCTATGCGCTGAACCGTGCCGGAAGGCTGAATAAAACCTTCACCCTGCCGGCAGTCAATGCGTTTACCATTGGCCAGCTGCTGTATGTGCTGGAGGTGGAGACAGCTTATCTTGGCGAATTGTATAATATCAATGCCTTTGACCAGCCAGGCGTAGAGGAGGGTAAAAACGCCGCTTATGCGTTGCTGGGCAAGCAGGGCTACGATGAAAAGCGCAGGGAAATGGACGGCGCGCCGAAGCCTGTTGCAAAATACATTTTATAAAGATGAAAGGGCCCCTCCGAAAGGGGCCTTTTTTACAAAGAGCATGAGAGATAGAAGCGATGCAGAAGCAGGCGTTTACGCCTGGAGATAAAATTTGGAAGGAGAGGAAGAAAAAGTGATTATGCTGCGGCCTGTGACAAAAGAGAATTATGAGGTTTGCTGTAAATTGCACGTAGCGAAAGAGCAGGAGGCATATGTGGCGCCCAATGTTTTTTCATTGACGCAAAGCAAATATTTGCCGGAGCGTATACCAGTGGCCATCTATTGGGATGAGACGATGATCGGATTCGGCCTCTACGGAATAGATACTGGCCGAAATGAAAACTGGATCTTCCGTTTTATGCTTGGGAATCAGTACCAGGGCAGAGGATGGGGGAAACAAGCCTTTGCAGCTTTTTTGGACATGGTTTCTGCAAGGGCGGGGTATGATGCTGTGTATTTGAGCGTAAACTTAGAAAACAAAACGGCGCAGCACATGTACCGTTCCTTCGGGTTTGAAGACACGGGGAAAATGGCCTGTCCGGAAGAAAAAATCATGAAGAAAATGGTGGATGCTAAAAAATAACAGGATACGATGCATGGAATTTACAATGCGAAGGGGAAGACTATGATATAATGGTGCTACCCAAAGAGAAAGGTGGGCGGAACCATGACACTGATAGATTGGATTGCATTGGGCGTCATGCTTTTGGGTGTGATCCTGTTAGTTATAGAGGTCTATGCGCCGGGATTTGGCCTGCCAGGCTTGGCAGGGCTGCTGTTTTGTGCAGCGGGGATTGCCATGTTTGCCAACACCTGGGCACAAGCAGCCATTGCATTCAGCATTATCGCGGCCATTGTGGCGGCTGCGTTTGGATTTACCCTGTACTCCGCTTCAAAGGGACGGCTTTCAAGATCCAAGCTGATTTTGAACGATGCGGTCACGGAAAAGGCCGGGTATGCCGATTTTGATGCATTGGAAGACTGGGTCGGGAAGCAAGGCATTGCAATCTCGCCTCTGCGCCCGGCGGGCGTTGCGGAAATTGAGGGGAAGAGATTGGATGTTGTGACCCGCGGTGAGTTTTTGGCAGAGGGAGAGGCCGTGCGTATCGCACAGGTGCAGGGACGGCAAATCATTGTTTGCCATGTATAAACACAAGAAAGGGAAGAGGATATGTATTTAGAGGATATGATTGGGCCGATTTTAATTGGGGCGGCTGTTTTGGTTGTCTTGATCTTGTTTTTTACATTTGTTCCTTTGCGCCTATATATCAGCGCATTGGCGGCAGGCGTAAAGGTCAATATTTTCACACTGGTGGGCATGAAGCTGAGAAATGTAAAGCCTGCCCGTATCATCCTGCCTATGATAAAGGCGACCAAAGCGGGCCTGGATGTGACCATCAATATGCTGGAAACGCATTATTTGGCAGGCGGCAATGTAGATAAGGTGATCGATGCGCTCATCGCGGCACAAAGGGCGAATATCCCGTTGGAGTTCGGCAAGGCACAGGCCATTGATTTGGCTGGCCGTGATGTGCTGCAGGCAGTGCAGATGTCTGTGAACCCTAAGGTGATAGAAACACCGATTGTAGCCGCCATTGCAAAAGATGGCATTGAGCTGAGGGCCAAAGCGCGCGTGACGGTGCGAGCCAATATCGATAGGCTTGTCGGCGGCGCCGGGGAGGAGACAGTCATTGCCCGTGTGGGCGAGGGGATCGTTACCACGGTAGGCTCATCCGACTCCCACAAAGCGGTGTTGGAAAATCCCGACCTCATTTCCCGTACCGTTTTGAATAAAGGGCTGGATGCTGGGACTGCGTTTGAGATTTTATCCATTGATATCGCGGATGTGGATGTAGGGCGCAACGTAGGCGCACAGCTGCAGATGGACCAGGCAGAAGCAGACCGCCGCATTGCGCAGGCAAAGGCAGAGGAACGCCGGGCCATGGCTGTGGCAAGGGAACAGGAAATGAAAGCATCTGTACAGGAAATGCGCGCAAAGGTCGTAGAGGCAGAGGCCGATGTGCCTAAGGCGATGGCACAGGCGCTGCGGGAAGGCAAGCTGGGCGTGATGGATTATTATCAGATGCAGAATGTCATATCTGACACAGAGATGCGCCAGTCCATTGCGGAGGCAGGCAAGGACGACACGCCAGGCGTGGAGAAATGATCCATGGAAGCACTCATCGTTTTGTTTTTCTTGTTTTTGATTCCCAGCCTGGGGAACGGAAAGAAGAAAGCACAACAAAAACGCGAAGCGGAGCAGAGAGTGTTCCGTCAAATGCAGGAGGAGCTTGAGCGCGAGCAGGCGGAAGAGGCGCGGCGTATGAGCGCGGGGGAAGGCGAGCAGAGACGGACGGAAATGGAAAGAGAGACTGCTCGCCGCGCAGCGCAGACAGAGGCGCGCCAAGCAAGCGAGCCTGGGCTTTACCAGCAAGTTGCTTTTGCACATGCTGTGGAAGAGAGCTCCGCCTGCACAGCGGATTGGCAGGAAGAGGTGCGCTTGCATACAAGCCGGCAGCCTGCCGGAAACAGTGCGCAGGAAGAGAGCCCGCAAAAACCAAAGCGGCGCAATCCATATGCAGCATTGTTCACCCCAGAGGGCGTGCGAAACGGTATGATCCTATCAGAGGTGCTGGGTGTGCGGGGCGGCCGGTTTGGAAAACGTATAGGGAGATGAAAAGGAAAAGGCCCGGTGAGCATGCCGGGTCTTTTCTTGCTTAGAGAGAGGGACAAAAAGTAGGCAAACTCCGTAAAATATGATATGATGCTTGAAATTAGGAGGCCCAAAATGGCAATTACGGAGATTCGGCCAGTGGTATGTATGGCATGTGGACATAAACAGAGCGTGCTCGACGTACGTCAGATCAATGTGCAGAAAAGACCGGAGATCAAACAAAAAATCTTACAAGGGTCGCTGTTTCCCATGTATTGCCATGCATGCGGAGCAGTGTTGGAAAAGGCACAGAATTGCTTGTATATCGATCCTGCCATCCCCTTGCTGCTGGAGCTGGCAGCGCCGGGGGAGCCCTGCCGTCTGCAGGAGGTGCAGAGCGGGCTGGGAGATACAGGAGCCATCATCCGAGTAGTGCGTACGCCGGAGGATATGGCGGAAAAATTGCGCATTTTTGATTGCGGAATGGACGATCGTGTTGTAGAGATCATCCGCCTATTGATGGTTACGCAGCTGACAGAACAGGATCCGGGGTTGATGGAGGGCAGCCCGATGTTTACTGCGGCGCAGGGAGAGCCAAAGCTGTCCTGTTTGTGCCGTGACGGCAGTGAGCGAGTATGCCCGATCCCCCAAAAATTGCACCGTGATATCCAGTCGCAGTATCTGGCGGGCAAGGAAGACAGGGATACATTGATCGTGGATAGCGCCTGGGTCTACCGGCTTTTATTGTCACAGAAGGGAAGGGGATAGCAGCCATGCAAGCAAAGGAGGAAATGGGGATTCGGTGTCCCCATTGCGGCCGCGTGCAAAAGGTGACACGCTGGCGATTGGTGAATTTGGAAGCAGAGCCGTTGGCAAAGCTGAGAGCGTTCAAGGGCACCCTATTTAGGGCGCCCTGCGAAGCGTGCGGAAAGACAATGCAGTTTCAATACCCTTGTGTGTTTTTGGATGAGACGCATCGTGCCTTGCTATATCTTTGCACAGAAGAGAATGAGCAGGATACACAGACGCTTTCTGCGATTCCGCCGCAGGAAGGATATAAGTTAAGATTGGTGCGTACACCGGAAGATCTGTCGGAAAAATTACAAATTTTGGAATGTGGCTTGGAAGATACCGTCATAGAATTGGTAAAGGTATTTTATTTCATGCAATTCCATACCCAATATCCGGAAGAGACCGTGGTGAGCGCTTTATTTTCAGAGCAGCCTTCAAAATGCATCCGTATGGTTTGCCGGAGCGGACAGGTATACGAGATCCCCTTGCAGAAGGATTATTACAAAAAGGTACAAGCGCAATACCAAGAACGAATCTGGAAGCGCTGCGGACAGGGAATGCAGTGTATTGACGCGGCTTGGGCCAGCGGGGTGTTGGAGCTATAAGATGAAAATCATAGATGCACATTTACATTTTTGGCCGGGAGAACCATACTTTGATGAGATAGCGCTGGCAGCAGGACATAAAAATACAGAGACCCATCTCTATGAACAATACCAGACGTGTGAAATTGCAATGGGGATTGTAATGGGCAACGATACGCTGGAAAAAGAACGCCACCGTTATCCGTCTTTTTTGCGGTATTGTATTGGCCTGGACAGCAATTTTACTGCGCAGCATGACCTGCAAAGCACCGTGGATCAGGTGGAATGGCATTTACAGCAATCAAGCTGTGTTGGTATCAAGCTGTACCCGGGTTATTGCACTGGTTACGTATCGGACAAGCAGTACCGACCGTATTATGAATTGGCGCGCCGTTATCGAAAGCCGGTAGCGATCCATACCGGGGCCACAGCGGGGGCAGAGGCCTGCTTGAAATACAGCCATCCGCTAACCGTAGACGAGATTGCAGCGGAGTATTCTGATGTGCAGTTTGTGCTGTGCCATTTTGGCAGCCCATGGGTACAGGATGCTGCTGCCGTGATGGCAAAAAATGAAAACGTGGCGGCGGATCTATCTGGCCTATTGGAGGGGTGCCCGGATTTGGAGCGCCTTTGGGAGGAACAGAGCGCCTTTTTTGCCTATACGAAAATGTGGATGACCTATTTAGGGCAGTATGACCGATTGATGTTTGGAACGGACTGGCCGCTGGTGAATTTACCGCTGTACATTCGGTTTATACAGAAAATGGTACCAGAATACGCATGGGAAAAGGTGTTTTTTGATAATGCCAACCGAATCTACCAACTGCATCTGGAGAAAATATGAAGCGCATCACAGCGGAAGATACGATGGTAAGTAAGGCGCATTGCCTGCAGAATGCAGGGGGTGCGCTTTTTTACGGGATTATTTTGCAAGAAAAATGAAGGATTTTATAAAATAATAGGAAATCTCTTGACAAAACAAGAAAGAAACGCAAGAATGTAGTTAGTATTGACTAATCAAAGTAAAAGATGTGTATTTCCCTTTGAAGAGGCTTATTGTGCCAAGATACAGGATGAGATCCGCGGGCTGCCCTAAACTGTTAAAATCAAAACAAAGGCGTACATGGTAGAGATAAAGCAAGGGTAAGCTTTCATAGAAGATAAAAGCACGGCCAGGAACCTAGCTTTTTTTGACATGTATATCATAAAGACTTATAATATTACATAGATAAATTTTATGTTACGTTGTAACATAAATACGCGGTAAGGAGCGATGTATGATGGATAAGGCGAAAGTATTTTTCACAAAAGAGATTACGCCGGAAGCAATGATCAAAATGTACAAGGCATTGGGCGTAGAGCTGCCGGGAAAAGTGGCTGTCAAGGTCCATTCCGGAGAGGTTGGAAATCAGAATTTTATCCGTCCTGCCTTTATGAAGCCCATGGTGGATCATGTAAAAGGCACCATTGTAGAATGCAATGCGGCCTATGAAGGAAAACGCGATACCACAAAGGCGCATTGGGAAACAATGAAGCTGCACGGATGGACGGACATTGCGCCGGTGGATATTATGGATGAAGAGGGAGAAATGGAGCTGCCTGTGCCCGAGGGAAAGCGTATTCAGGTCAATTATGTAGGCTCGCATTTGGCCAAGTACGATTCCATGCTGGTATTATCGCATTTTAAGGGACATCCGATGGGCGGTTTTGGCGGCGCGCTGAAGAATATCTCGATTGGCATCGCATCTTCTCATGGCAAAGCATACATCCACGGCTCAGGAAAGCCGGAGGAGATTTGGACGGGGGATCATGATTCTTTCCTGGAAAGTATGGCGGATGCAGACAAATCCATTATGAAGCATTTTGGCGATAAAATTGCTTTTATCAATGTGATGCGGAACATGTCGGTAGACTGTGACTGCGTTGCAGAAGCGGCGGATCCCTGTATGAAGGATATTGGGATTTTGGCATCCCTGGATCCTGTGGCGTTGGATCAGGCCTGCATTGATTTGGTCTATCAGGCTGATGATGAAGGCAAAGCAGAATTGATTGAACGCATCGAATCCCGGAACGGTACGCTCACCATTAAAGCTGCCGAGGCGGTAGGCGTCGGCACAAGGCAGTATGAATTGGTGAAGGTAGACTGATATAAGACAAAGAAAAGAGGTATGCATCTGCATACCTTTTTTTGATTGCCTGCGCTAGGCATTTGCTTATAAATACGGTAAGATAGTCAGTGGCTAGGGAGGCAAAGGATGAAACAGATCCATATTGGCACAATCATTGCGGAAAAGAGAAAACAAAAGGGCTTAACGCAGCAGGCGCTGGCCGAGCATGTGGGGATTTCCAAGCCTGCGGTATCCAAATGGGAAAGCGAGCAGAGCTATCCGGATATTGAGCTGCTGCCGGTACTGGCCTCTTTTTTTGATTGTACGGTAGATGAGCTGCTAGGATATGAGCCGCAGCTTTCCCGGGCAGAGGTGCAGGCGCTGTATGCAAAGCTATCGGCAGAATTTGTCAGCCAGCCATTTGAGAAGGTTTATCAAAAGAGCCGGGCGTTGTTAAAACAATATTTTTCCTGCTGGGTGCTCCAGTTTTACATGGCGCTCTTATGGATCAACCATGCAGATATTCAAAAGGACAAGCAAAAAACAAAGGAACTCTATTTTGAGGCGCTCGAGGTGCTCAAGCGAGTAGAAAAGGGGAGCAAGGATACCGTGCTTTCCAGACAAGCGTTGCAGCTGCAAGCCTTTTGCTATTTGGCAGCAGAGCAGCCTAAACAGGCGATAGAGCTGCTGGGGGATATTGTAGAAATGCCGATGCAGACAGAAATATTATTGGCAAAGGCGTATTTTGCGGAAGGAGACAGACAGCGCGTTCGGGAATTGCTCCAACAATATATGTATGAAAATCTGATGGGCATCTTGGATGCTTCGCCGGATCTATTGGCGGCGTATTTAGACGATCCAGAGAAGGCAGAAAACTTTTATCATCGTATTTTGGCTTTAGGGCAGGCGCTGGGGGCGGATACGATGCATCCCAGTAAATTTATCCCCATCTACATGGTGGGATGCCAAATGTTTTTGCAAACAGGAAAGCAGGATGAGGCGGCGGCAGCATTAGAACGGTATTTGGATCTGGCATGCTATGGAAGTGAGCTGGGGTGGCGTTTGCAGGGAAGTGATTTGTTTGATTGCCTGGAACCATACTTTCATTCCAGGTTGTTAGGGAATTTTGCTCCGCGGGATGGACGCTTTATTGAGCATATATTGATTGATTACGTGGAAGGTACGCCTATGCTGGCAGCATTATGCAAGAGACCGGCCATCCAGGCCAAACTGGCGCGATTGAAGAAATTCCAGGAGCATGAAGTGCCGGAGTGCGAAAGGGAGACAGAGACGCAATAGATTGAAAGGACGGCAGAGAATCGCTTTTTGACTCATCGCTTGACAGAAACGGTAGGGAATGGAGATAGGATTTCCCAATATACACATTGCCCTATCAAACCTGTCGGGAGTGACGGTGCTGCGTTCCGCCTTTATTGGACACAGGAGCCGGTAGATTCAGCAGAGCCTGTTGGCACGGATGAGGCAAAGGCGTTCTCATAAATTTTCAGCGTACATGGAAGAGGGAATAGGCCCTCTGCATTTTGGCAGGTTCTCGAGGATGCTAAGCGGTTGCGCAGCCGCAGAAACGATGGATTGCAGAACAATGAAAAGCATAAGGGATGGTATTGCATGAAAAGGCCCTGCAAGCAGTTGCTTGCAGGGCCTTCATGGTATGGTTAAGCGGCTTTGGCCTCATGCTGAATACGAATCAGTGCATGCTTCATACGGGGAATCATGACGATTGCCAAACAAATGATGAGTTCGGGAACCAGATAAGTTGCATTGTAGCCCAAGGAGTAAAGAAGCGGACTTTGCCCTGCGGGTGCAGAGGAGGCAAAATAGATTACACCGGACAAAACATGGATGAGAAACCGCGCTGCAGAGCCCAGGATAATGCCCAGGGGAAGCTGGTTATCCTTCCGAAAAAGCCCTGCAACGCCCAGCACAGCAAAGGGGAGGATATAATCCAACAAAAACTGCATGGGATGGATGACATAGGCGCCTTGTACCAGCTGCATGATCCCGTCCATTGTACCGGCAGCTATGCCGGGGATGGGCCCGTAGATCCAGGCAAAGACCAGGATGGGCAGCATGGAAGCGGGGGTAACGCTGCCGCCATTTGGCATACGATACAGGGTAAGACAAGACAATACAAACGCCAGCGCAACGCACAAAGCGCCGGTGGAAAGCATTTGGATCGTCCATTTTTGCCGCCGCAGCAGCAAAATGATGCAGACAATGCCAAGGATGGCGACGAGGACAGACCAAAAGACAGGAGAATACAAAAAGGCCGCGGCCGTGGACGCTCCTTCCTCCGGCTCAATGGAAGGCAGTGCAAAAGCAAACAGCACTGCCAATGCCAGCAGCAATACTACGGCGATGGGCAGCGATGACCCGGCACGCTTGCGCAGCGCAAAGAACACCACAGCGCACACGACGACAAGCGCCCATACCACCCAAGCCCATGCGGGCAAGGCTACCAAGTTTTCTAAAAACGTAGAAAACCACATAGATCAAACCACTCCTTTTGACCGCTTCCCATGAAAAAACCCGCAACATCGTTGCGGGAAACGCTGGCATATGGCTTGATATGCGCGCCGCTTCCCTCCGTTGGCATGATCCAGACAGGTTCCAAGGGTCGGGCGGATATGCCCTCTCAGCCTTTCGGCACCCCCAGCGGTACTATTTGATTTTTTTATAGTATAGGGTGAAAGGAAAGGGTTTGTCAAGGATGGACTTGCAACGGTGGAAAAAAGGCGGTATAATGCAGACAATCAAGCGACGACCAAGGCCACGTTTTACGCGGCACAGCAGAGAACCCGCCCGCAGGCTGAAAGGCGGGTATGCCGGGAGAACGGTTCCCACCTTGCGAGCTTTGCAGTGAAAGCTGCCGCCTGCCGGGCGTTATCGGTACAATGAGTGGGCAAGTGTACTTGCCAAGTAAGGTGGTACCACGGAAGCATGTCTTTCGTCCTTGCAGAAAAATTGCGGGCGAAAGGCTTTTTTTATGCCCGCCTGTGAAAGCTTGTTTGGAGGAGGTAGTTCAATGGCAGGAAAGAAACAGCAAGGGGCGTTTGTGCAGGCGATCACGCCGATGGATGAGAATTTTTCAAGATGGTATACGGACGTTGTGGTGCGGGCAGAGCTCATGGATTATTCCGATGTGAAGGGCTGTATGGTCATCCGTCCGTACGGCTATGGCATTTGGGAATTGATCCAAAGGGAGCTTGATGATAGGTTTAAGGCAACAGGCCATAAAAACGCATATTTTCCGTTGTTTATTCCGGAAAGCCTATTGAAAAAAGAAGCAGAGCATGTAGAGGGGTTTGCGCCCGAAGTTGCCTGGGTGACAAAGGGCGGCAATGATGAACTAGCAGAGCCGCTGGTCGTGCGCCCGACCAGCGAAACCATCATTTGTTCTATGTATGCAAAATGGGTGCAATCCTATCGGGATCTGCCGCTGCTGCTCAACCAGTGGTGCAATGTAGTGCGCTGGGAAAAGAGCACACGCCCGTTTTTGAGAACCAGCGAATTTTTGTGGCAGGAAGGGCATACTGTGCATGCTACCTATGAGGATGCACAGAGGGAAACCATGCAGATGCTGGAGGTGTACCGCGATTTTGCCTATAATGTGCTGGCCATCCCGGTGCTGACAGGGCAAAAGACAGAGAAAGAGAAATTTGCAGGGGCAAAGGATACCTATACGATGGAGGCCATTATGCATGATGGCCAGGCGTTGCAGATGGGGACTAGCCATAACCTGGGCCAGCATTTTGCCAAGGTATTTGACATTCAGTTTTTGGATAAGGATGGACAGCAGAAGTATGCTTGGCAGACCAGCTGGGGCGTCAGCACACGCATGATCGGCGGTTTGATTATGGTGCATGGCGACGACCGCGGCCTAAAGCTGCCGCCGAAAATTGCGCCGGTTCAGGTCGTGATCGTGCCGGTGGCAATGCATAAGGAAGGCGTGCTGGAAAAGGCCAACGCTTTATATGAAGAACTGAAGGCAGCTGGTCTGCGTGTAGAATTGGATGACAGAGACCAGTCCCCCGGCTGGAAATTCAACGAATGGGAAATGCGCGGTGTGCCGGTCCGGCTAGAGGTAGGGCCTCGGGATATTGAAAACGGGCAGGTCATGCTGGCGCGCCGGGATACGCACGAAAAGACAGCAGCGCCTATGGAAGGGCTGGTGCAGTCCGTTCAAGCGCTTTTGGAGGATATTCATACTACGATGCTGCGCATGGCTACCGAGCACAGGGATGCGCACATTTTCCAAGCCTCTACCATAGAGGAGGTACGGGACGCAGTTGATGTTAAGAAAGGTTTTGCGTTTTCGCCCTGGTGTGGAGAGCGTGACTGTGAAGAGCATGTAAAAGCGGAATATGGCATTACGACACGCTGCATGCCGTTTGAACTGCAGGACCAGGCGGAGGGGCATGTATGTGCCTGTTGCGGAAAGCCGGCGAAAAAGATGATTTATTGGGCGCGTGCCTATTGAGATGAGGAGAAAGCTGAAAGGCTTTCTCTTTTTTTATTTGTATGCCACATTTTAGGGATATGCGGTGCACATTTACTTTTTTGCCTTATTTAGGATATAATATAGATTCTGACAGAAAATAGAATCAATCATTTGCATGATATGTGCATACAAATTGTGTATGGGGGTGTTGGGTTGCCAAATACGGAGCAGACAAGGTTTGTGCCCAGAAGCGAGCTGCGCGAGCAGGGGCGGAGACCTAAACACACACATAGAAAGCAAGCGCCGGTACACAGCCGGCAGACAGGCCGGCCGGTACGCCATACTGCACATAAGGCAACAAAAGCATCACAGCATGCGCTGAAAACCACCATGGTCGTTACGCTGATCATTGCAGCCAGCAAGCTGCTGGGCTTTGTACGGGAAATGGTGATGGCCGCTTATTTCGGCCGCGGCGTGGAAAGCGATGCATTTGTAACGGCTTATGGCATATTCAGCATTATGACATTGCTATTTAGCGCAGGCATTGCCTCTACCTTTATTCCGATTTATACAAAAACAAGGCTGCGGCAGGGGCAGCTGGCAGCTGATCGATATGCCAGCCAGGTGGTTACGCTATACTTTGTGGCGGGTTTGCTAGGCTCTCTTTTGGCGTATTTGTTTGCACCGGCGATCTGCTCGCTGATCTATCGCGCAGAGGTAGGGGTGGAGCTTACCATCCAGCTGACGCGGATGATGTATCCCTCCTTGGCGTTTTATGCAGTCACGGGTGTTTTATGCAACCTACTGAATGCGAGGGAAAAATTCATTCCAGAGCAGCTGCTGGGATTCATTTTGTCCGCCTGCTTGATTACCGCCATCGTTCTGTTCAAGGATATCCGTATGGTGGGCATAGCGGTGTCGGTGACAGGGGTGACGCAGACGATCATCCTGCTGCCGTTTTTGCGGGGGCACTTTCGCTACCGGCCGCACCTTACGGTACGGGAGCCTAAGATACGCCGCACCTTTGTGCTGGCCATTCCGGCGCTGATTAGCATGGCGTTTGATGAAATCAATCACCAGATAGACCGTATGATTGGGTCTTCACTGGGGGTTGGGGTCGTAACAGCGCTTAGCAAATCCTATTCGCTGGTTACCACTGCGCTGGGCATCTTGATTGTTCCGATCACAACGATTACATTCAGCAGGCTGAGCCGCATCGTAGCAAAACGAAAGAAAAATGATTTCAGCCAAGCTGTGCGGCAAAGCATAGAGATCATTGCGCTGGTCACTATGCCGGTTATCGTACTGGGCGTTGTGATGCAAAAGGACATCATTGCAGTCGCTTTCCAGCGCGGCGCGTTTACCGCAGAGGATACGGCCTTTACCGCGCCGGTTTTTGCGATGTATATTGCAGGATTATTCTTTTTTGGGCTAAGAAATTTTTTGAGCCGTGTTTTTTATTCCTTGCAGGATACCCGTACCCCTATGCGGGTCGGGATTGTAAGCGTATGTGTAAACATTGCGCTGAACCTTACATTGTCACGCATAATCGGGGCTATGGGCTTGACGCTTGCCACAACAACGGCTGCTTTGACAGGCGCTACCTTGCAGCTGATTCTATTGCATAAAAAAATGGGCTCTTTAGGATTGCGCAGCGTGGTAGGGCAGATCCTTCGCATACTCATTTCCTTGGCGGCAGCTACGGTGATTTTGCTGCTTGTGCTCGGCCTTTTACCGGCGCACAATGGGGAAACCTTAACAGGCCTCTTGCGTTTGTTTGCGGGGGCGGCTTCCTTCCTGGCGGTGTACTTAGGTGCGACGATGGTGCTGGGAGTTCGCAGCACAAGGCAGCTGATCCACATGGTAAAGAAATAAAAAAAGGACGGGGTTCCCGTCCTTTTTATTCTGCCTTTACATAGGCGAACCCAACGCAGCCCGGGCCTGTATGGGTGCCGATGACAGGCCCTACATCGCAGAGAATATAAGGCTCCACACTGCAATGAGCGGAAATGGCGGAGATGAGATCCGGGACAGCCTCCGGGGCATTGGCATGGGCAAAGGCAAAGCCATATTGCGGATCAGCCGGCTCACGCTCTAAAAGATGCACTAAGTGGCGGAAAGCGCTTTTATAGCCTCTGGATTTGCTGACAGAGACCACAGCGCCATCCTTGATGCCAACGATGGGCTTTAGCTGAAGCATCGTGCCGACCGCAGCGGCAGAGGCGGACAAGCGGCCCCCTTTGTGCAGGTATTTGAGCGTAGCCACTACGCCATAGACAGCCAAGCGGTCCTTGATGCTGTCTAAGGCTTGGCAGATTTCCTCAGCAGACTTTCCTTCGTCCCGCAGCTTGGCGGCATGGCGCAGCAAGAGCACATTGCCGAAGCTGACGTTCATCGTGTCCACAAGATGGATTTTGTCGCTTTGCAGCTGCTCTTTGGCAATAACGGCAGACTGGAACGTGCCGCTTAACCGGCTGGAAAGAAAAATACCGACGATTTCATGGCCTTGTTCCAATTCCGGCTGAAAACGCGCGATAAAGGCCTCGGGATTCAGCTGGCTTGTAGTGGGCAGATCATGGCTCTGGCTCAGCTTTTGATAAAAGGCCTCGGGGCTCAGCTCTACCTTATCCAGATACTGTTCCTCGCCAAAATAGACCGATAGAGGGATACATTCAATATCCAGCTCTTGAAGCTGGGATAGGCTGAGGTCGCAAGTGCTGTCTGTGATGATGCGGATCGACATGGGAAGGTCAATCCTCCTTTCCTTCATTGGATTTTTCGGAAAAATAATGCTGTATGGCATCCAGGGCCTTGACCAAGGCTCGAAGCTCTTCGCCATTTAGCGCCTGGATCACAGAGGAAATCATATCGTGATGAAAAGCGGCATGAATGCGGTTTGCCTCCAGCCCCTTTTCGGTAGGGCAAAGCAGGACAGAACGCTTATCCTTTGTGCCGCGCTTTCTTTGCAGATAGCCTTTTTTGATAAGCGGGCCAACGGCCGTTGTCAGGCTGCCGGCGGTAATGCCGAGAAGCGGAGCGATCACGCTTGGCCTGCTGTCCTTTTCCGTCTGTGCCTGGCAAACCGCTTCAATGACATGGATCTCACGGATGGAGAGATCGCTAAGGGAACCGCGGCATAATACGCGCCCCTCAATGCGCAAAATTTCGTTGAACGCGCCGACAAGAAATTCATTGAGCGCTGCATAGGTCAGATCCTGCACACGGCAGCCTCCTTTTTTGTTTGAACTTCAAAATAAATGATGGAATACAGCATAGCACAAGAACACGCAAAAGGCAAGTGTATTTTGAACTTCAAAGGAAAAGCCCCGCCGAAGCGAGGCCTGGTAGCATCTTAGCATTAGGAGCAGGCAGCGAGGATGGCATCGTGCAGAAATTGCGCAGCGCCGGGAGCGATCGCATCATAATAGGCAGTAAAGCGCTGGTCTGATAAATACAGGGCAGCGAGGCCTTTGTGCGCTTGCTTAGTATAGGAAGGCCAATAATGGCAGAGCCATTGCTTATGCAAGGAAAAGGCCTTTTGCGCCAAAAGGCCGGTGGCGTCGCCTTCCAATACTGCTTTGTACAGCAAGCCTTCCAGCTGTGCGGACAAGGCTTGCGCCTGTTGATATTGTGCCGGGGTCATGGCTTGCAGCTTTGCATGGGCCTTTGCAATTTCATCATGCCCGTACAGCTGGGAAAGCTCTTCTCCGTACACGGCCTTATTTTCCTGTAAAATCGTTTGTTTTAGGGCTGTAAATTGTAATGGATCCTGCATAGTATATTCTCCTTTCATAGAGGAAAGAGCGATTTTTACATGGCGAATGAGAATGCCAAGTTCATCATATTGGCTATATAGGTCTGAAAGGTGGGCATGGAGCAATGCCGAGCGTTCAGACATAGAGGCGTGCAATAGGCGGCGGATCGTGTTGAGAGGTACCTGCAAAGCACGGTAAAATAAAATGGTCTGCAAAGCGGTAACGGCAGCATCGTCGTAGTACCGATAGCGAGTATCATCGATTCTTGTAGGCTTTAACAGACCGATTTCATCATAATACCTCAGCGTCCTGGCACTGAGGCCGGATAATTGGCAAAGCTCATGCAGACTGTATTCCATGAAAATCCCTCCTTACTCGAACTAAGCATAAAGCATAACGCAGCGGCAGAGTCAACTCTTTTTTTGATTACAGAAAAGTAGGACGAGGAAAACCAGCGGGGCCTGGTTTTTATTCATTGAGGTACGAAAAAAATGGTGATACAATCGTAGTAAATGAGGAAGGAAGGGTAGAAAAGATGATTCAAGACATTGCACCGCATCAGTATGACAATACATTTCGTATGCAAACACCGCATGCACAGGATATCGTGCTGTATTATGAAAAGCAGAATGCATTGTTCCAGCACACAGAGCAGGGGGATGCTTTGCCGAGATTTGAGTCGTTTGACGAAGAAATCAAAAAGCAGGCACAGTACCTATTCAGCATTGACGGCATTGGCTTTTACCTGGTAAATCAGATGGAAGTACCCCAAGAGGGAGGCTTTTTCATGCAGCCGACTAGGGTATTCCGCAGCTTTGAGCCGCAGTGGATGGCTTTTGGCGGCATTACCGGCAGCCAGATCTATCGGTGGGAAAGAGCGCATAGATTCTGCGGCAAATGCGGCAGCATCATGCAAAGCAGCGAAGTAGAGCGGGCGATGGTCTGCACCAACTGCGGGTATACGGAATATCCGAAAATTTCGCCTGCTGTCATTGTTGCCATCCATCATGGAGATAAACTGCTGATGGCACGCAATGTTTCCTCGCCCCCCGGGAAATTTGCCTTGATCGCGGGCTTTGTAGAGATCGGAGAGACATTTGAGCAGACAGTACGTCGTGAGGTCATGGAGGAGGTAGGGCTGAAGGTCAAAAACATCCGTTATTACAAAAGCCAGCCGTGGTCCTTTTCCGATACCGTGATGATTGGGTTTACCGCAGAGCTGGATGGTGAGGATGAAACCCTGTTTTTACAGGAAAGCGAACTGGCGGAGGCACACTGGTTCCAAAGGGAGGATATCCCAGAGCCTGCGTCGTTGGCGAGCATCGGCAGCGAATTGATCAACGGCTTCCGAACGGGAAAATTCTAATTCTTCTGCAATCTATTTTGCGGGAAAGCGCAGCGGCATAAGTGGGAAACAAAAAGCGTGTTTTTTTGGGCCGCGTTTTGGCTGTATATCGAACCTATACTTCCTCTTCGCGTATGATTTCGTTGAGCGTATGCTTTGCATTGAGAGAGAGTAAGGCATCCGTATCGTTGTATGTGATAAGGGCCTTCCATAAAGCCCAGCCGCGAGCCCTCTGTATGGTTCCCTGATCCAGCCCTTGTAAAAAATAAGCCCTATCCTGCTGAGAGAAAAAGGTCCAAGCCATGGCATAATCGCAGGCCGGATCGCCGATGCCCATGATGCCGAAATCGATGACTCCGCATAACGATCCATTCTTTACCAAGAGGTTCCCCGGCGCAATATCGCCATGGAGCCAAACCGGGGGCCCCTCCCATTGAGAGCGGGTCGCTTGCATCCATTTCTTTTGTAAAAGAGAAACCGGGAGGATACTGTGAAGCGATTGAAGGGCATTTTCTACCTGCTCATGGTACACACGGGGGCTTGTGCCTCTGTAAAAATTGTGTTTTCCGGCTGCGGGGGCGCCTGTAACATCTATCGCTTGCAGCATACGAAGAAAGTTGGCCAAATCGACAGCAAAACGCTTGGGGTCACCGATGTTTTTTGCATGGGCGGGCTCGCCCTCTATGTACCGATAGACCGCCCAGGGAAAGGGATAGTATGCGCTGGGCTTCCCCTGTGCAACGGGGCAGGAGATCGGGAAAGGGAGATGGTTAGCCAAAAGGGCAGCCATTTTGCCTCCTTTTCGATTTGCGGCACATAGTCAGGCCCGCTGGGCAATCGGATCGTCATTTTGTCTCCCAGATGGAAGGTTCTGTTGTCGTGGCCGCTTTGCGCAACGGGACGGATCGGGAGCGCTGCCCATTTTGGAAATTGGTCCTTGATAAGCTGCTGTGCCAATTCTGTTGAAATATCCGTCATACCATCCTCCTGAAAATAAAAGTCTGCGCATATCGTTATCATGTAGCATAGTCGTAGAGATGGGCATTTGCAGCCGGATGGCAAAGAGAGAATAGGGTTGTAACAAAAAATCGCAAACTGTGTATACAGCTTGCGATTTTATACAGCATATCTGCTGTTGGTGGAGCTTACCGGATTCGAACCGGTGATCTCTACACTGCCAGTGTAGCGCGATAGCCAACTTCGCCAAAGCCCCGAGAACGTCTGTTATAGTACCATAAAAAGAAATTTTTGTAAAGGGGTTTCTTTTGTTTCTTTGCAATGTCTGGTATGATAAAGCGAATAAGAGAGGGAGAAACCTATGAGATATAAAGGCAGGGCACTATGGCTGGGACTATGCTGTATGCTGTTGGCAGCGGGCTGCGCAAGGACGGGGAATACGGTGCGTGGGTTTGCCATGGACACAGTAACAGCGATTACTGTATATAAAAAGGAAGACGAAAAGGCAGCACAGGCAGCTTTGAGCAAGCTGGAGGAATGGGAAACCCAATGGTCGGCGGATAGGGAAGACAGCGTGGTATACAAAATCAACCACGGACAAGCACAGATGGTTTCCCAGCCTACGATGGAGATGCTCCAGTTGGGACAGGCGCTGGAAACCAAAACACAGGGGGCCTACACCCTGGCGGTACGGCCATTGGTAGAGCTATGGCATATCAAGGATAGAACGCCGGAGGAGGCGCTGCCCACACAGGCTCAGATAGAGCGGGCAAAAGCCCTTTGCAGGCAGGCAGAATTTACGATACAGCCGCAAGAGGATGGCTCAGGCTTGGTGACGGCACAGGAGGGGGCGGGGCTGGATCTCGGCAGTATGGCAAAAGGGAAAGCCGCGGACATGCTCAAAGCATATTTGCAGGAACAGGGCGTGCAAGATGCCTTAATCGATCTGGGCGGCAATGTTTGTATTGTGGGGGATAGAGCCTATGAAATTGGGATACAGGATCCCAGAAACGAGCAGTCAATTTTTGCACTTTTGAAGGTACAGGGAAAAAGCGTCGTGACTAGCGGCGATTATCAACGGTATGTGGAGATAGAACAAACGCGCTATCACCATATTTTAGATGCGTGTACCGGCCGGCCGGCAAACAACGGGCTTATCAGCGTAACCATTGTGGGCGAGGACGGCATGGTCTGCGATGCGCTGTCGACAGCGGTTTTTTTGGCAGGGGAGCAAAAGGGCTTGGCATTGGTGAAAGCCTATGGCGTAGAAGCCGTATTGGTAAAGGAAGATAAAAAGGTGATCGTGACGGACGGACTAAAGGATAGCTTTACATTGCAAGGACGGGGTTATACGCTGCAATGAAACAAGCAATGACGACAAAAAAATTGGCACAGACGGCGATGCTGGTGGCGATGGCAACGGCAGTGCATTGGCTGGAAAGCGTGATGGTGCCGTTGTTTCCAGGCCTGCCTGGCGTAAAGCTTGGATTGGCCAATCTATTTACGCTGTATGCGCTGCAAACGCTGGGCCGGTCCTCTGCGCTGATTATCTCAGTTTTGCGGTGCGGGCTGGGCTTGCTGCTCACCGGCGCGCCGGTGGGGGCGCTGTATGCCTTTGCAGGGGCTGTGTTGAGCTATGCCGTGATGGTGCTGATACAGGCGCTCAAATTTGGGCCACTGGCCCAGTCCGTGATGGGCGCTTTGGCACACAATACTGCGCAGGGGTTGATGGCGATGCTTATGACGGGCACGAAGGGCTTGCTGTATTATCTGCCTGTTCTCTGGCTGGCGGCGGTACCGACAGGCCTATTGATCGGGGCGCTGTGCCTGGGGATGCAGAAAGTATGGAAGGGAAAAACACATGACGCAGGATGAAAAATGGATGCAGAAGGCCTGGAAGCAGGCCAAGGCTGCGGCAAAGAAAGGTGAGGTGCCAGTAGGCGCCGTCGTGGTCAAGGACGGCCGCGTCATAGCCCGTGCCCATAATTTGCGGGAAAGTGCCAAAGACCCTACCGCCCACGCGGAAATTTTGGCGATGCGGCGCGCTGCCAAAAAGCTGGGGGGATGGCGGCTTTCGGGTTGCGTTTTATATGTAACGATGGAGCCGTGTCCTATGTGCGCTGGCGCCGCGGTCAACGCAAGGCTCGAGCGTGTGGTGTTTGGCGCTTACGATGAAAAGGCGGGTTGCTGCGGTACGGTGTTGGATTTTTCCGGGCAAGCCAAATTCAATCATGCGTTTGAGGTCACTGGCGGCGTTTGGGAAGCGCAATGCCGGGCTATATTACAGGATTTTTTTCGGGACAAAAGGAAAAAAAGGCAAAAAGAATAGAAGAAAGGCAATGCCATTTGGCATTGCCTTTTTAGCTAGCGATTTTTACACGGCATTTATTGGTTCTGCGCTGCATAATAGTTCATCAAACAGCCGGCCAGGATGATCTCACGCTCTTGGTTTGTCATTTGAGGCAGGTGTAAGGTGATGCTCTTTTCGCCATCCGGCTGAACGAGCGTGGCGGGGATTTCTTCCTTTCCTTCCTTGAGCGCGGTACGAATCCCGCGCAGCTTTACCATGTCTCCCGGCTGGATGTTATAGGTTTCCGCATCCGGCAGCGTAAAAGGAAGCATGCCCCAGTTGACGACATTGGCGCGGTACCGGCGCGTAGCGTACTCCAAGGCGATGTTGGCTACACCGCCCAAAACACGCTGGCAGGAGGCCGCTTGCTCGCGTGCGGAACCATCGCCGGGGCGCAACGCAAAGACAACAGAGCCCTGGCCAGGCGCATCCGGCGCGGTGGCCCGCCGTTCCAGCTCCTTGGCATAGACAGCCTTGGCCCGCCCAACATACTGCGGGTCCTTGCGGGAGAGAGCAAACTCTGCTAAACGCAGCGGGTTGCTGCGGTAGCTGGAGGTTTCCCCGGAGGGAATCAGCTCGTCCGTGGTAGTTACGGGATCGTAGATAGCCGAGGCCACAGTCAGATCCAGATCCTCTGGCAGAGGGATCATAGTCGGCCAGTCAGCAATGTTGGGCCCTTTGATGAGCTCTGCCTCCGGATGCGGGTGCCCTACCCCGCGATATACACGGCTTTGATAGGGCAGGTCGTTGTAAATATAATCGGTCTGCACAGGCTCTTCCGGCACATGCGCCAGCTCGGTAGCGGCGGTCAGGATTCCTCCGTGGGCCGCGGTCGCTGCGATGGAGCGCGCATCCATCAAAGCGACATAGGCTTCCTGCCCCTCGCCCGGCTTGCTGCCTTCCCGGTTCGGGAAGTTGCGGGTGGTATGGCGGATGCTGAGCCCACCATGGCCAGGCACATCGCCCGCCCCAAAGCAGGGTCCGCAAAAGGCGCTTCGCACAATCACGCCTTGACCCATCAGGTCGGCAATGACGCCTTTGTTGGCCAGTGCCATCATCATGGGTTGGCTGGCAGGATAGACGGACAAAGAAAACTCGCCGGTACCAATCTGCCCTTGTTTTAAGATTTCATCGACACGCAGCACATTTT